>Ga0256827_10002358_pt1 | contig 12191 bp, 12 predicted proteins | sample CV84metaG_FD_185977 | JGI IMG/M metagenome (GOLD analysis project Ga0256827, IMG submission 185977) | Hydrothermal vent microbial communities from East Pacific Rise, Pacific Ocean - CV84 | ecosystem: Environmental > Aquatic > Marine > Hydrothermal vents | place: Pacific Ocean: East Pacific Rise... | reverse complement strand
ATATAAACCGTTCACTGATGGCTATCCTGATATTTCTCTGTCACCTGTTGGTTGGCAGGAAAACGCTTATTTAGAAATCCTTGATTTCTGCTCTTAAGGAACAGGGGAATATCGAATCTCGAATATTGAATATCGAAGTGCTAGAACGGTACTTTTTTAACCGCTAAAACTCGCTAAATAGGAACGCGAAACCAGAACGGTATTTTATACTCGCGCAGAGGCGCAAAGGCGCTAAGAAAACCCCAGAACGTGGGAACCGCAGATGACTGAACAAGGAATAGTAAATGATGAAGTGCAGAACGGTATATTTTTAACCACTGAACACACTGACGACACGGAACCAGAACGGTATATTTTTAACCACTAAATACACCAAACACACGAAAAGAAGAGCTGTTTTCAACAGCCAGGTTTGTTTCTAAAAAACTTTGCGAGCCTCAGCGTTCTCAGCGTCTCTGCGTTTAAATCCTGCTTGCCACGTCGTAATAAAATAGAGACGGGTTATCCGGTCAGAAAAGAAACAAAAACTCACCCAACAACCTTGTCAAGTTTTTTATTATATATAGCCTGCCCCTATTTTTTGTGAGTTCTTTTTCTTCTTCGTGGCGTCAGCGCGGCGGGTGATATTTTGCTTAAATTAGAATTTGTTGTTTGGGGTTTTGAGGTTTTGGGGTAAGGTGTTTGGATGATTTCACTTGACCCAGTACCTACCATCGATTCGGTTGAAATGACGGATCAGTTTTTCGAGCCGGGTGGCTTGTTGGAGCAGTATTGCACTGCAAATAAGATTCATTTTGAGTTGCGACCTCAGCAACAGAAGATGGCGCGGGCGATTGCGGATGCGGCTCATTTTAAGCATCACCTGGCGGTGGAGGCGGGTACGGGGGTTGGAAAGAGTTTTTCGTATTTGGTTCCGCAAATTCTTTCGGCGTTGCAGGAAGAGACTCGGTGTGTGATTGCTACGTACACGATTACGTTGCAGGAGCAGTTGATTTATAAGGATATTCCGTTTGTTGAGAAGGTGCTGAATCGCGATTTTAAGGCGGTGATGGTGAAGGGTCGGTCGAATTATCTGTGCTTGAGGCGGTTAGAACGGGCGCATCGAATGGGGGGCGATTTGTTGGAGCCTGAGCGCCAAGAACAGATGGATGTGATTTATGCGAAGGTGAGCAATAAAGAGCTGGAGGATGGGAGTTTACAGGAGCTGGAGCCGCAGCCGGATCATCAGGTTTGGGGAAATATTTGTGCGGAATATGGAAATTGTCGGGGGAAGCGCTGTGGATTTTTTTCGCAGTGTTATTTTATGAATGCGCGTCAAAAGATGAAGGATGCGCATGTGTTGGTGGTGAATCATTCGCTCTTTTTTTCTGAGCTGGCGTTGCGTGCAGCGGATCTGCAAATTTTGCCGGATTATGGATATGTGGTGTTTGATGAGGCACATCAGATGGAGCAAGCGGCTTCGTCGCATTTGGGCATTCGTCTTTCGCCGTATATGGTTGATTACTGGCTTCGTCGGTTGCACGGAAGCAGCAAGAGGAAGGGGCTTTGCGGTGCGTTGAACGATGGAAAGGGCGCGTTGATGGTGTCGCAAGTGGGCGAATTGGCGGATCAATTTTTTGCGGATATTCGCGATCATTTTAAGTTGAGTAAAAACAAATTGCAGCAACGCGTATTTTCGCCGCCGCCGATTAAAACAACCTTGTTGGATAAAATTACTAAATTGTGTTTTCATCTCAAGGAGATGACGCAGGAGTTGGATAACGATGATTTGAAATCGGAACTTCGGTCGGTTTGTGACAAGGGGTACGAGTTGCGAGATACGATTGAATCTTTTATGTCGCAATCGTTTAAGGGGCAAGTGTACTGGATTGAAATGCAGGGTCGGCGAAGGCAGGTGGTGCTTTATTCTGCACCGATTGAGTTGGGACCTATTTTACGTGAATTGTTGTTTGATGTGGTTCCGTGTGTGGTGATGACGAGCGCGACGCTGGCTGTGGGTAAAACGTTGGATTATTTTAGACATCGAATTGGTGCGGAGGAGTGTACGGAGTTGCAGGTGGGTTCGCCGTTTGATTTTTCCCGTCAAATGCAGCTTCAAATTCCGGTAAATATGCCGCAGCCATCGATGAAATCTTTTGAGGATGAATCGGTTAAGGCTATTCTTCATTTGGTGAATAAAACCCGTGGTCGCGCTTTTGTGCTTTTCACAAATTCACGATTTATGAAAAAAGTGGCGGATGAATTGCGGGATGAATTTGAATCGGAAGGCTACCATTTTTTGGTGCAAGGGGCGGGGATTCCACCGCGTCAGATGCTCGATATTTTTCGTGAACAAGAGGCGGGGGTTTTGTTTGGGTTGGATCGATTTTGGATGGGTGTGGATGTGCCGGGCGAGGCGTTGAGCAATGTGATTATCACGCGCTTGCCGTTTGCGGTTCCTGACCATCCGCTTGTTCAGGCGCGGTTTGAAAAAATTGAGGAGCGGGGTGGAAATCCGTTTCGTGAATATTCTCTTCCTGAGGCGGTTTTAAAGTTTCGGCAGGGGGTGGGTCGCTTGATTCGCAGCGGAAAAGATCACGGGGTGGTTAGCATTTTAGACAGCCGAATTCGGCATCAGTGGTACGGTCGTCTGTTTATTCAATCGATCGAGGATTGCACGGTTGATGATATTATTATTCCCGGTATCGATATTCCTGAGTAAGTTTTGTTATGTCCGATTCTTTTGCCAATCTGTGTCGCCTTACTGGGCAGGCTGTGAACCACTTCGAGATGATTTCCGAGGGAGATCGTATTTTAGTGGGCGTGAGCGGCGGGGTGGACAGTATGATGTTGATGCAGCTTTTGATTCGCTTGCAACAACGCGCACCGATTCGGTTCGAACTCTTTGCTGCGGTAGTGGATGAAGGATTTAGCCAGATTGATCATCTTCCGCTGAAAAAATATGCAGCGGAACAAAAGTGGTCGTTTAAGGTGCTTGAAACACCGATTGCTGAATTGGTTCGTGAAAAAGGGGCTGAGGCTCGACCGTGTAGTTTGTGTTCGCGTTTGCGGCGCGGATTTTTACATGGATATGCCGATGAGCTGAATTGCAATAAAATTGCGCTGGGGCATCATCGCGATGATTTATGCGTCACATTTTTGATGAATCTTTTTCGTGGAGCGGGGCTGAAAACGATGGCGCCAAATGTTTCTGCGGATGCTGGATCGAAACGGGTGATTCGCCCTCTTTGTTACGCGCCCAAGTCGCTTGTTGAGTTGGCGGCAGAGGGGTTTGATTTTCCACCGATGAATCGGTGTGACTATGCGGAACAACTTAAAACCACGGGCGATCGCGCGAAAGCAGAACGCTTGTTGATCGAGTTGGAAAGCCGTTTTCCGGGTGCTGGAAAACAGATGTTGCGCTCCATGAGCGACCTTCGTCCTGACCACTTGCTCGACCCGCGCTTTTATAATCTGTGAAAAACCCCGTCCCGAAGGTTGACGTAAAAGTAAGGGTTAGATACTGTTCCCGCTTGTTTTTAAAAAGTGGAACACGGGTTCCAAAACTTAACAAAAAGGAAAGGTGCTAAACATGGCTACTAAAATTGGAATTAACGGCTTTGGCCGTATCGGACGCATGGTTTTCCGTGCAGCAGCAACACGCGACGACATCGAAGTGGTTGGAATTAACGACCTGCTTGACGTTGATTATCTTGCATATATGCTCAAGTACGACTCTGTACATGGTCGTTTTGCAGGAACCGTTGAAGTAAAAGACGGATCTTTGGTTGTAAACGGAAAATCTATCCGCATCACCGCAGAGCGCGATCCAGCAAACCTTGCTTGGGATGCGATCGAAGCAGAAGTGGTTGTTGAATCTACAGGATTCTTCCTCACCGACGAAACTGCACGTAAACACATTGAAGCTGGCGCAAAGAAAGTTGTTCTTTCTGCTCCTTCTAAAGACGCGACACCTATGTTCGTTTGCGGTGTAAACACCGATTCATACGCTGGACAAGATATTGTTTCTAACGCATCTTGCACCACCAACTGCTTGGCACCTGTTGCTAAAGTTTTGAACGACAAGTTTGGAATCGACAAAGGTTTAATGACCACCATCCACGCGGCAACTGCTACTCAAAAAACAGTTGACGGTCCTTCTATGAAAGACTGGCGCGGCGGACGTGGCATCTTGGAAAACATCATTCCTTCCTCTACTGGCGCAGCCAAAGCGGTAGGAAAAGTGATTCCTGAGCTAAACGGAAAATTGACTGGAATGGCATTCCGCGTTCCTACCTCAGACGTTTCTGTGGTTGACTTGACTGTAACGCTTAAGAACGAAGTTACATACGAAGGCATCTGCGCAGCAATGAAAGAAGCTTCTGAAGGTTCCATGAAAGGAATTCTTGGTTACACTGAAGAGATGGTTGTTTCCACCGACTTCCGTAACGAAGAGTGCACTTCTGTATTCGATGCGAAAGCAGGAATCCAACTAGACGGAACTTTCGTTAAAGTTGTTTCTTGGTACGACAACGAATGGGGATACTCTTGCAAGGTTCTCGACCTGATCAAAGTAATCGTGGGTTAATCTCACCTCTTTGATTCATAAAGCGTCCTTCGGGGCGCTTTTTTTTTGCACCAGAAAAAGGCGTTTAATTTAGCAAGCCCCGTGCTTGACAAGGCTTATGGATTTACGACAAACTTCTTTTGAATTGCTTGAAGAAGGGCGAAACTTCTCGAATGTGTATTCGTAATCGACCAACAAAGCAGTTTTTATAATTTTTTTTCGACAGATGGGCTGTTGGATAGGCGGGCAAAATGTCCGATGTTAAATAATAAGGGAAAGGTATTAACAATGAAGTATTCTAAATTTATTACCGTAGGTTCTATCGGAATCTGCATCGCACTAACCTCTTTCGGAGCAACGGAATCCGCTCCGGCAACAACACCTGACGTGGCACTTATGAATGTGGCCAAGTCGATTGGAAATAACGAGCCGGGTGCTATTTTTAAAGCGCTTCCAGCAAGTTACCAAAAAGAGATCAGCAGTGTGATTTCTGAAGCGGCTACAAAAATGGATGCCGAGCTTTGGGCAGAAGGTCGCGGACTGATTAAAAGCCTCGTGAACATTGCTAAAACAAAAAAAGATCTCCTTTTGCAAACACAAATGATGGCTGACGTTCAGGATAAAGTTGCCTTTAGTAAAAGCTGGGACGACGGTGTTGCGATGTTGGAAACAATTTTAGCTAACGATATTACTAACCTTGAAAAATTGCGTAAGGGCGATGTAAATAGCTTGCTTGTGAATGCTTCTGAAATCATGAAAAAATTCTCGGCCCTTTATTCGGATCAAGCGGATAAAGACGACGATTTCCTAGCAAAAATCAAAGCACTAAAAGTGACCGTTATTTCTCAAGAAGGCGACAAAGCTACAGTGAAAATCGAGACGGTTGGCGAAGAGCCCGAAAACGAAGAGATGGTTCGTGTTGAAGGAAAGTGGATTCCTAAGGATCTTGCAGAAGGGTTTGCAGAAGGAATTAAAGAAGCACGTAAAAATATTGCGGAAATCGATTTTACGAGCGAGAAAGGCAAAGCGCAAAAAACACAAATCATGGGACAGTTGACCATGGTTAAAACGTTGCTTGTACAGGCTGAATCCGCAACAACACCACAGCAATTTGATGGAATGTTGATGGGAATCATGATGGGCGTTATGTCCTCTGGTGCCGGAGGAATGACTCCTACCCCTGCCCCTGCTCAATAGTACTTATTGAGTTGATCAAAAAAAAGAGCGCGGGAAAAATCCTGCGCTCTTTTTTTGTTGAATGGGTGTTGGTTAGTTTCCGGTTCGTCCCCCAACCCCTTTGGTGCCTTTGGCAATCTCTTTGACTTTGCCTTTTGGTCGGAGTGAACGAGATGCCGCTCCAGCTTGCCACATTTCGGAGTCATGAATTTTTGCGAGTTCTTTATCGAGGCGTTCTTTGTAGTTTTTGGCACCACACACTTTGAGCACACGCTTGGCTTCGTCTTTATTTTTCACGGCTTTGTAGAGATCTTTAAAGACGGGAAGAGTGGCTTTTTTAAATTTAGGAGCCCAGTCGAGTGCACCTCGTTGCGCGGTTGCGGAACAGTTAGAGAACATCCAATCCATTCCGTTTTCATCGACGAGACGAATGAGGCTTTGGGTAAGTTCTTCAACAGTTTCGTTGAATGCTTCAGATGGACTGTGTCCATTTTTACGAAGTACATCGTACTGCGCTTCCATGACCCCGGCGAGTGCACCCATTAAGATGCCGCGTTCACCAACCAAATCAGATGTTACTTCTTTTTCGAAGGTGGTTGGGAAGAGGTAGCCTGAACCAATTCCAATTCCAACAGCCATGCAGCGTTCTTCTGCTTTTCCGGTAAAGTCTTGGAAGACGGCGAAGCTGGAGTTGATTCCTGCGCCACTCAGGAAGTTTCGGCGAACATTTAGACCCGACCCTTTTGGAGCCACCAAAATGACATCGACATTTTTGGGTGGAATAATGTGAGTGAGATCTTTGTAGACGATGGAGAAGCCGTGTGAAAAATAGAGGGCATCGCCTTCTTTTAGGTTTCGCTCAATTTGTGGCCAACAAATTTTTTGTGCGGCGTCGGAAAGTAGATATTGAATAATTGTTCCTTTTTCTACGGCTTCTTCAATTTCAAAAAGGGTTTCGCCCGGTTTAAACCCATCTTTTTTTGCACGGTTCCAATCGGCCATAAACTTTTTAGATTGGCCAATAATAACGTTGAATCCGTTGTCGCGGAGATTGAGTGCTTGGGCGGGGCCTTGCACGCCGTAACCAATAATTGCGATGGTCTCTTTTTTTAGCGTTTTTCTGGCTTTTGCCAAGCTAAACTCTTTTCGTGTAACGACGGTTTCTTTTGTGCCGCCAAAGTCGATAATTGCCATGGTACTCTCTCCTTATGGTTAATTTGTTCATTTCGATTTATATACAAAACCACTATTAACCACTTCTCTTGGAATAGTCAACGCACAATCGAAAGAGTCCTGTTTCTTTTTTTTATTTGTAGGATATAAAAAGGAGTGGAGGTCTTAAATATATTCAATCGACGGGCGGTCGGCAACGTCGTTTTTAAAGGGTTTAATCCAAACAGGACTTGTTCCAGAACCGGCTTGAATTGGATTTTTTAAACATTGATTTAAAAAGGTTTTTGCGGTGGCAATGGCGGTGGGAATGTCTTCATTGCAAGCCAGTGCGGCAGCCAGTGCAGAAGAGAGAATGCAGCCCGTGCCATGTGTTGCAGTGGTTTGAATTCGTGGCGTTGAAAAACGAATCGCCTGGGTTCCGTCCGTCCAATAATCGGAACAGATTGAACCGGGATGATGCCCTCCTTTTATTAAGACAGAGTGAACACCTAATGCTATTATTTTTTCTGCGGCTTCTTCTACGGAACGAATGGCTCCGCCTAATAACCATTCCACCTCGGGAAGGTTTGGGGTTAAGATTTTCACATTCGGGAAAACGCCATATAAAAGATGATCGAAGGCTTCGGCATCTAGCAAGGCCTGCCCCGATGAAGAACGCCAAACGGGATCACAAACCACGGGAATGGTTCCATCTAATTTTTCGGCAAGTTGTTTGCACACATCCACGCTGCCCAACATTCCTGTTTTAATGGATGCTGGAACTAGATCTTCTTGAAGAGCGTCCCATTGCGCGTCGAACATTTTTTTGGAGACGGGTTCAACTCGGCGAACGGTTTTTGTGTTTTGTGCGGTGAGTGCTGTTACAATGCAACAGCCGTGCACGCCGAGTGCATTCATCACTTTTAAATCCACTTGAATGCCCGCACCACCGCCGGAGTCAGAACCTGCCACCGTCCATGAAACTGGATCGTTCATGATTTCACCTATTTGGTCGACTCTTGGGAAAACTCATAAATGACTTCATCTTTTTTTGCATAGCCCACCTGATGTGCAATGCGTTCCACAAAAGCAGGATCTGTTAAAAACTGCCGATGGTCGCTCTTTATCTTTTTGGTCTGTGCCGAAGTGACTTCGATGCGATGTTGGAGGGAATCGTATTTGGCTTGATATTCGTGCATCTGTTTTACTTTGTTTCCAAAAGCAACCACCACAAAAATAATTCCCACGATTCCAATCATAAGAGCAGCGCCTAGCCCTACCTTATGAACCACATTCCAATATGTATCTCTCTTTTGCATTTTATATAGCAGCATCCTACTCGATCGGTTAAAATGAAGCAAAAAGAGGCACCCCGCGCAAGCCGACTGACGATCATCCTCTATCACCGTAGTAATAGATGTGGGCGCGAATCAAACCGGGTTCCGGAACCCTCCCTTATTCAAGGGCATGCAGGTGCCGATCCGAAGCTAAGCTCCCTTTAGATAATTATTGGGTAAGAGAATTCGATCAATCTTGCGAACCCCGTAGGGATTTACTCCTCTTCTTGACTTCAGAAATGAGGCTAACACGTACCCTTTGGCGATGCGAATTCAAAATGATAAAATCATCTTCAGTCATTTCGAAAGAGCGGTTTAATGCGGTGCGAGAAGATGGAAGGGCCAACAAGGCAAGTTTCGTAACACGCCATATCCAATTAAAATAGAGAAGATAATCCAAGGCATCTTCGGACGGAACATCCACGCCGGACGAAACCACATCCAAACCAGAATTGGGATTGAAATCACCATCAGCGAATTTAAACGTAACGCCACAAGAATGTGCCCGTGCAACAATGCGTGAAGGGCACGCAAAGAGCCACAGCCAGGGCAATATAAATGCGTGCTTGCATAAACAGGACAAGGCGGAAAAAAGGATTCTTGTGCAGGATTAAAATAAAAAAGAAGCCCAGCACCCACTCCAAGCAATACGGCAAAGATACCGTATTGAATCCATCTATTTGTAAGGAACGAACTCATGACACCGCAACTCTGTACTTGATACTGCTGTTGCTGTTGCTAGCCACACAAACACTAAAATATATAAAACAGCAACGACAGCACCACCAATAACTGTCCACCAGCACCACGCCTTCGCTTTTTTGGATGATTCCATTGCACCCTCGATATCTCCACAGACTACTTTACTATTCACTTGTGAAGAGTAAACAATGGCCACAATCCCAAAAGGCCAGCAACACATCAAAGTGGTTATAATGGAAAAGGCCAAATAATTTGGAATATACGGAACATTTATTTGAGGTTGTGGGGTTACATTTCTTTCCCGTAATACTCCGCCACATTTTGTGCATTGATAGGCATTATCCTCATTTTTTGCACCACAACTTTTACAATACATAGATTGCTCCTTGTTTTGCTTATCCTACTGACATAATACCGCTGAGCTTGCTATTGCGAAAAACCCAAGCAGCATAAATACTTCAAATAGCATATATAAAAGGAAGCCCACCACCATAATCCCGACGGACCACCAGCTCCACGTTTTCGCTAATCGAGAAGACTCCCAAGCACCTTCAATATCTCCACACGCAATCTTCCCATTCACCTGTGATGAGTAAACAATGGCCACAACACCACAAGGCCAGCAACACATCAACGTGCTGATAATGGCAAAGGCTAAATAATTTGGAACATACGGAGGCGGATTAGGTTGCGGAGGGCAGGTTTCCCCTTGTAAAATCATGCCACAAGACACGCATTTGTACGCATTTTCACTATTTTTTTCGCCGCATTTTGTACAATACATTATCAGTCTCTCTCTTTTTATTCAGGGATAAATAATTTTTGCCCAACACGAATCCCATCTGATTTCAAATTATTGGCTCTTTTAATGGCCGACACCGTGGTTCCGTATGCCGTTGCAATTGCAGAAAGGGTGTGTCCCGATTGAACCACATGAATGCGCCCGGGTCCATTATGCGTTGGCCTGTTTCTTGATGAACGACGCGATGAATTGCCCGCCAAGCTTTTCTTTAATATCAACTCAACCCGACGAATCAGCTCTTTCATCTCGCGGGCTTGCTTTGCGTCTAACGACTTCATCGCCGCATTTAAATGATTTGCTGACGAATTGGCGGTACGAACATCCATTCGCAATTGTTGAATCTCGCGCAACATCCGTGCATTTTCCATTTCGATGGATTCCACACGACCTTTAAGCCGCCGAAGTTGTTCTTCCGACTGTTTATACGCCGCTTGTTTACGCGCATTTGTTTGACGTTCTTGAGATGTTTGAAAGGTTTGACATCCCGAAAGAATTCCCACGAGGGGCAATAAAAATATCCATTGTTTCATAATACTAATTCTCCAGATCAAGGGTTCCATTGATATAAAAATGAGGGGGAAGAAGAATGCAAAATATTTAAATTCGGCACCTGCGGTCCTTTAGCAGAAAAAACCTCTTCGAAAAAAGAACCTTTTCTACGTTCATAACGGATCATATAAACCTCTTCCACGCCCAACATTTTTTCTAAAACATTAACTGAATCACGCCAGTAACCCACTTGATCAATAAAATGATGTTCCTTTGCTTTTGGCGCTGTAAAGACTCGTCCATCAAGCAAATCACGATTTTTAAATCCGCGGGCTTTCATTACAATAGAGGCAAATCGATCCTGCATTTCATCAATCAGTGCTTGCAACAAAGCAATATGTTCTGGGTTCACTTCTTTCAGTGGATTGAGAATGTCTTTATTTTTTCCAGAAGCAATCGTCACGGTTCGAACACCCAATTTATCACCCAGCCCTTTCATATTCATCGATTGCATAATCACGCCGACCGATCCAACAATGGCGGTGGGTTCCGCCACAATATAATCGCCTGCCATGGCAATATAATAGGCTCCCGAAGCGCCAAGATCGCGAATAAAAATAACCACGCGGCGGTCGGATCTTTCTTTAAAGCGTTTGAGCATCGTATAAATCTCGTCGCTAGGTGTTACTGCACCGCCGGGCGAATTTACTTCTAACAAAATACCTTGCACTTCTGAATCGTTGGTTGCGGCAATAATTTGCTTCAACACCGATTCCACCATATCAGGCTCACTGCTAAACAATGTTTTTTTACGCCCGCGCATAATGGGCCCTTGTAAAGAGATGCGAACCACCTTTTTCTGACCCTTTTTTCCATACGACCACGTTTCTTTAAACTGAGGAAATTCATCAACCGGTTGAGTGCTCACTGCTGTTCGTCCGCCTGAACCCATCGAAACGAGAGACAGCAATCCAAGATTCATCAAAAAACTTCCGCCCAGCAGTACAACAAGAATTACAATAGCGATCCAAAATCCTATTTTTGATCCGTTTTTACTCATCTTCTACATCGTCCTTTTTTAATTTGAAAACCCAACCTATCAGGTTCTCCACTTTATTTGAATAAATAAATTTTAATGATTTCAATAGATTCAGTATGATACGCTCAAACATCAGAAAACCAAAGGAGTTTAATTATGAACTATATCCAACGCGCCGCAGAAGTTTTAGATATTGAAGTTGCAGGAATTAAAAATGTAAAAGCCGCCCTCGGTGATGAATTTATTCAAGCCGTTGATGCCATTCTCGAAACCATTAAAAATGGTGGAAAGGTCGTGGTAACAGGGGTCGGAAAAAACTTTCATATTGGAAATAAACTGGTTGCCACACTCACCAGCACCGGAACTCCTTCCGTAATTCTTCATCCCATCGAAGCCATGCACGGCGACTTTGGAATCCTCAGCGAACGCGACATTTTACTTGCACTCAGCTACTCCGGCGCCTCCGACGAATTGGTGGCACTCCTCCAACCCGTAAAACGTCAAGGCGTGAAAATTATCGCCATGACCGGCGAATTCGACAGCCCGCTTGCCGAACACAGCGACATTTTACTATCCGTTCGCGTGGAACAAGAAGCCTGCCCTTTTAATATGGCTCCCACCACCAGCACCACCGCCACTCTTGCTCTTGGCGATGCCCTCGCCATGGTACTGCTTCAAGCCCGTGGATTTGAAATGAAAGACTACGCACGCCTCCACCCCGGCGGTGCAATTGGTCGCACCCTGCTTCTGCGCGTGGGCGATGTAATGCGAACCGGCGACCGCTGCGCCATCACCCACGAAGGGCAACCCGTTCGCGAAGCACTCATCGCAATGACCGGCGCACAATCGGGTTGCGTGGCTATTGTGGATGCCGAAAACACATTAAAAGGAATCCTTACCGATGGCGATTTGCGGCGGCACCTCATCCAAACCCCCGATCTACTCGAA
>Ga0256827_10002357_pt1 | contig 12192 bp, 10 predicted proteins | sample CV84metaG_FD_185977 | JGI IMG/M metagenome (GOLD analysis project Ga0256827, IMG submission 185977) | Hydrothermal vent microbial communities from East Pacific Rise, Pacific Ocean - CV84 | ecosystem: Environmental > Aquatic > Marine > Hydrothermal vents | place: Pacific Ocean: East Pacific Rise... | reverse complement strand
TTTAAAGTATAGTAGATTTGAGATAAACTATCTGAAAGAGATATTGAAACTGTTGTAGAATCATTAAAATCTCTATTTCCTGTAATAACAGGTTTTTCTGGTGCTGTATTATCTACGGTAAAACTAATTTTATTTATAGATGAATTCACTTCATTATTATTTGATGCGATAACTGAAAGGGTATGAATGCCATCATTGAGTTTTGATATATCAATTCCTTTAGAAATATCATTTTCAAATGAATATGAAGAGTTGTTGTCAAACCTATAATAGTAATAAATATTATCTCCACTTTTTGAAATGGTAACTCGAATCTCGCCTACTTTTTCAGAATTAATTAACGAGCTATTATTTAAAGATAATGATTGAGCTTCAATAATATTATTTATTGGTTGATTGTGTATCACAAAAGATTTTTCATCTGAACGATTCCCAACTCTGTCGTAAGCTACAAATTTAAATGTTGTTTCATTTTGAGTCAGATTTAAAATTAATGAGTTATTTGAATCTGTTCTTAAATCTGAATCTGTCGGATTTTTTCCATTTAAAGTATAAAATAGTTTTATATCTTTTGGAGTCTCATTATCAACTGCGGACAGTTTAATTTTAACTTGACTTCCCAAACAATTATAAATTTTATTTTCAAAAATACAGCCGTCTGACAATATTTGATATTCCAAGTTTTTAGGTGGATTATTATCAATTACAAAATCTAAACTCTGAATTTCCGTCGAATTATTAACCTCATCAACTGCCAAAAATCTTAAAGTAGCAGATTCTGAAATTTCAACATCTCCAAAATTTGAATTTAATAAATTCGGTATGCTATTATCTAAAGTCCAAATTATTTTAGGTGAAGTTGTATAATTATCCGATGAGGTAAAATGAAAAATATTATCTTTTTTTTGAAATAAAAATCTATTTTCATAGAATGCTGAATATGAACTGTTCAATTCTACATTTTGACTATCAAATATTTTTGGTAAAGTTGGGTTTTCTCTATCGATAATAATCGATATATTTTCCACTTTCCCTACATTACCTAAATTATCATAAGCAATTAATTGTAAATCTAAATTTTTTGTAACTAAGATTGAATCTTGATATATTTTACCAAAGGTTTTAGTCGGAGTATCTCCGTCTGTTGAATATCTCACGGTAGCATTTTCGTCTGTTGAAATTATCAAATATTCATTTGTTCCAAAAATATTTCTTTGACCTAAAATCTGATTATCAATTTTTCCCGTAATAAATTGAGGCGGAGTATTATCAATCACAAAACTAATTTTACTCGGTGAGATTTGTGTATTTCCAATAGAATCAACCCCTTTAATAAATAGAGAATGTTTGCCGTCAGAAAGATTGGAAATATCGATTTCACCTCCGCTACTTTCAGAGTATAAATCAGAATCAAATCTATATTTATAACTTACCAAATCAACTGCAGACACTTTTATTTTTGGAATACTATTCAAAGCTCCATTTTTTGATGTAGTTGCAATAATTTGCCCCTCTACAATATTGTCAAATTTCACAATATTCCCGCTGTAACTTACAGAAAATCTTTTTTCAGAAACTGAACTAATATTTTTGCTGGAATCAATTCCAATAAATTTGATGGTTTTATCTGAATATATTCTAAATGGATTTTCATATTTCAAGCTATTTTCAGTTGGGGTCGAATTATCAAGAGTATAAAAAATTGATGTTCCAATTTCAGGAGATTTTAGCGATACTTCAATTTCTAAATTGTCTAAAATCTGATTTGCAATAGAAATCTTTGGGGGAGTTCTATCAACTATAATTTTTCCAAAATGAGTATCAACTCCACTATCTCCAAATTCAGTAATTGCGATAATATGGAAAAACCATTCGCCATCAGAATTTTCTTCTAATGGAATATTTAAAGAGTTTGATGAAGCAGGAATATCTTTCGCTTGAGTATCTTCATCTAAAATCGAGGTGCTATTTTTATCAAATTTCCACCGATATTTTAGAAGTTTATCTGTTGAAGTTGGAGTCCGCCAATTTATAATAACCTCATCGAGATTTGAAGAAACTCCTAAACTATGAGAAGTTGAACTTATATTAATTAAACCAATTCCTGCAAGAATTTGTAAATTGAACAGAAAAATTATACTAATAATTTTTTTCATATTATATTCCTAAAGTTGAAATTTATTTAGTTCTATCTCTTGAGCTTGAAGTTGAGAATTTAATTGACGAGAAAATTGTCGAATAATTTCAATCTTTTCACCATTTTCAACTGAAAGATGAGAAATATTTGTTGAAAAGTCTATGACTTTTTTATTTTTTTCCCCAATATCTCGAATATTATCAAAACTTTTCTGAGAATTATAAACTCGTGAAACCATCTTAGTATTAGCATCTTGGGCATGAAGAGTTAAATCATTAATAAAATTTGTAATGGTTCCAGATTCTTTGGCATTTGTTTTCATTCTATAAATTAGTGTAATAATACTATCTAAAAAAGTTTTTATCTCAATATCAACTTCGGTAATAATTGAATCTGTTGCCTCTGCCAACTTTTTGATTTCATCGGACACAACTCCAAAACCTTGACCAAATTTTCCAGCTCTCGAAGCTTCAATAGCAGCATTTAAAGCCAATAAATTTGTTTGGTCAGCAATTTCTCCAATTTTAGATAAAACTACAACAACATGTTCAATTTTTTTATTTAGAGATTGAAGTTCATCAGAAAGTTGATTTTGAGTATCTGCATTTTTATTAATAATATTATCTATATTATCCATACCGTCGGATAATATGCCTAAAACTTTACTTGTAGATAATGAGTCTTTCATTCCATCATCTGCTGATATTCTCTCATTTTCCATTGCATATTGAATTTGGTCAATATTACTAGAAAGTCTAGAAACTAACTTATTTTGCTCGTTCGAGCCACCTGCAACAAAATCTACTGAAGAAATAAGAGTTTTACTTTTAATTAAAATATCTTGATTGATGGCTAAAGTTTGTCTAAGAAAATCTCTGATATTATCAATCATATAATTTAAATTATTAGAAATATGCGAAATCTCATTATTTCCTTTAATATTACAATATTCTCTAAAATCTAAACTTCCATATTTATTCATTACAACTTCAACTTTAGAAATTGAACTAATGACTGAAAATATATATCCAAAAGCTCCTAGTAACACAACCAGTAGAATAATTGAAACTATAAGATTCATTAATTGCAGATGTTCTAAGTCAGCATAACTTTGGTTGATTGAGTTGAATGTTTCATCTTTATGCTCTTTAATAATCCCATTAATAATATTTTGAAGCTTTTCTGAAAAAGGGTCTAACTCCTCCATAATTTTATTTCCTGCATCAGCCCCACTGTCAATATAGGTATGAGCCATTTTCCGACCAATTTTGTAATATTCTTGTAAATCTTTTCGAAATTGAATAAGCTTTGCAACCATTTCAGGTTCGTGATATTCTCTATGAACTTTAATCATAAAATCCACCATATTCATAGCTTTTTTATAATATTTACTAGCCTCATCAAATCCATCATCAAAACCATCTTTAGCCTGAGTTGCTGAAACATCGGTAAGCCATTGCTGAATCTGAATAATATCTATCTTAAGATTTATAAATCTAAAAGTATGAGGTAGAATTTCTTCTTTCATATCATAAAAACTTGTTTCTACACTATCCGCACTTTTATGTGTCATAAAAGTATTTAGCAATAGACCTGTAACAATCAAAGCAGATGAGAACCAAATTGTCTTTTTTATTGTGAGATTGCCTATTAAAAACATTTATATCCTTTTAAATAATATTATAGCAAATTCTTATTTTGGTAGTTTTATAAATACCAAAAGAGTTTGAAATGGATTATCGGGTCAAGCCCGACAATAAAAATCTATTATTTCTTGATAAATTTTATAATGGTTGTGTCATCATCTAATAAAATTGTATTTAAATCAGAATAAATCTTATCGCAATAGTTTTCATCAGAAATCATCTTAGTTAAATCTACCGCTAAATCTTGAGTGTCTTCAACTAAGCCATCTGTAAAAATCATAAATTTTTGGAAATCTTCAAGTTCAATTGTTGTAATTGAAAAATCAAAAGCAAAATTCATAAATGGAATATTGTTTGCTTTTGTAGATAATATGTTTCCATTATCTAAAATCATTGGGGCATACATTCCTGCTACAACATATTCAACAGAAGATAAATCTTGAGCAAACCAAAAGAATCCACAAGTTAATTGTTCTTCATCGGTTAGAATATATTGAACATTATCAAGAACACCCTCCATTAAATCGTGGAAGTTTGAACTTGTTTTAATTTTTTGCTTAATAACCGCAGACATAGAATAGGCTGTTAAAGATGGTCCAATGCCGTGTCCCATTGCATCTAAAACATAAATCAAAATATCGCCGTTTAAGGTTTTATAAATTGAATAGCTATCCCCATTGAGAATATCAGATGGTTTGTAGAAAATATCAGTTTGGAAAATATCAGAATTCTGAAAATCATTTTGAATAACTGCTTGTTGTTTTGTGTAAGCTTTAGTTTGCTCATCAAAATAATATTTAGCAAGAGATGAAATACCTTTCATATGAACAGTTTGAACTATTAAAGTAGAAAGTAAATCTAGAGTTGATTTATTATCAGATTGTTTTTGGATATTTATAATTTCAATTAAAAAAATATGGTTATTAACCTCATCAAGAACTTTATGAAAAAGAATATTATTAAAATCCTTTGGAGAATTAGAAAGCATTTTTACTTTTTTAGTCAATTCTGGATTATCATATCTATTAATAATTTTTCCATTGTTTGAAAGTTCTTCGATAACTTTTTTACTTAGAAAAATAGAATCGTCGCTGTCAAAACTCCAAAACATATTTTTACTGTTATCTCCAACCCAAATAATAACATCATCTGCTTTTAGCAAATTCTTAGTAAAATTTATAATGCTTTCTACATTTCTAAGAACCTGACTCTCGTTGATTGTTTGAAATTCCTTAGTAATTAAACTTTTAACAATATGATTCAATTCTGCTCATCTCCTATTTTTATAATTTCGTTCAAATAACTTTTAATACCATCTTCTAAAGTGAAGTTTGGAGAATATCCTAAATCTGATACTGTCTTTGAAATATCCGCTTCTGTATAAAATTGATATTGTGATTTGTATGGATTTGATATATATTCCGACTGTAAATCTGTTTTCAGCTCTTCTTGTAAAATATCTACAATATCTTGAAAGCTTCTCGCTTTTCCAGTTCCAACATTATAAATTCCACTTTTTCCAGAAAGAGCTTTTACATTCGCTTGGATAATATCTTCAATATAAATAAAATCTCGAAATATATTTGCACTGCCCTCAAATAGTTTTGGATTCTTACCTTTTAAAAGTTGCAGACCAAATTGTAAAATCATCGATGAGGTTGAACCTTTGAAAAACTCATTTTTACCATAAACATTGAAATACCTTAATCCAATAATTCTTGCATTCGGATACTTCTTAATATATTTATATGTAATATTATCCATCATTAATTTACTAAAACCATATATATTTTGAGGGGATTCGTCTCCAATTTTTTGAGGTGATTTTGCATTTCCATATGTCGCAGCACTTGAAGCATAAATCATTGTCGCATTATTTAACATCGCAATATCAAGTAAATTCTTAAAAGCATTTACATTTGTTTCAACCATTATTTTTTGGTCTTGAACAGTTGTATCGCTAATTGCTCCTTGATGAAAAATATAGTCAAAGCCATATTCTACAAGTTTCTCTAAATCATTTTTTGAGTTAATATCTCCACTGATTACCTCTCCGTGAAACTCTAATAAATTTTTAAAATGCCCAAAACTTTTGAGATTTCCATTGGAAAATGTTTCTTCGGTTCTAAATTTATCAAAAACTACAATTTCAGAATTTGGGTAATTCTTTTGAAAATGCAAAGCAAGATTTGAGCCGATAAATCCAGCTCCACCTGTAATTAGAATCTTTTTACTATCTAAATTTAATTTTGTGTATTTCATACTTGAAAGAATACAATAGAATCACTTTAAAAATCCAAAAAATAAAGTTTCAAACTGGTAGATAGAAATATAATTAGTAGAACTCTGTGTTAAGCACGAAGATGACGGGCTATTGTAATTATCGGGCTTAACCCCGATAATCTCTATTTAATCAGTTCCTAGTTTTTTCCTGCAAAAGGAATTAAAGCACTTCCCCAAGTTAAGCCACCACCAAAAGCATCTAAAAGCATTAGTTCGCCTTTTTTTAATTCGCCTTTTTCATATAAATCATTCATCGCCATTGGAATTGAGGCAGATGAAGTATTTCCATATTTTTCAACAGTCACAACAACTTGTTCATCAGCTAATTTTAAAGCATCGCCAACCGCTTTGATAATTCGGTAGTTTGCTTGATGTGGAATAAAGTGTTTAATAGATTCAGATTGAATTTGGTTTTTAGCCAAAATATCTTTTACATCTTTTGTCAAAGTTTTAACTGCAACTTTAAAAGTGGCATTTCCTTGCATTTTCATAAAATGTCGTCGATTTTCAATAGTTTCTAAACTACACGGTTCAGCACTTCCACCCGCGGGAGTAATTAGATAATCGGAATATGAGCCATCAGCCGAAGTATGAACATCGATAATTGCCTCATCTCTGTTTTCAGTTGCTCCAATTATTGAAGCTCCTGCACCATCTCCAAAAAGGATACAAGTTCCACGGTCAGTATAATCTACGATTGAACTAAGTTTTTCAGCTCCGACGATAAGGACATTTTTAAATGCACCAGATTCTACAAAGGATTTTGCAATATTAAGGGCATAAATAAAACCAGTACAAGCTGCGGAAATATCAAAAGATGTTACGGGATTTAAGCCTAATTTATGGGCGATGAGGTTTGCGGTCGAGGGCATACAGAAATGGTCAGGCGAAATTGTTGCACAAATTACAGCATCGATTTCACTTTTTTCAAGTCCAGCCCGTTGAATTGCTAACTCACTAGCTTTTACACCTAAATCACTTGTAACCTCATCGGCAGAAGCGATATGTCTTTCACGAATTCCAGTTCTTTTAAAAATCCATTCATCGCTTGTATCAACCATTTTTTCTAAGTCGTGGTTTGTTAAAACCTTTTCAGGTACATAAGCACCAATTGATTTAAAGGAAGCAAACAAAATTTTTCCTACTCTTTTATAGATTTAAGTCGATTCTCAATCTCTGTTTCAATATCAGCATTTACATAAGATATTGCTTGAAAAATCGCATTTTTGATAGCTTTGGGATTGCTTTTTCCGTGTCCAATAATAGTACAAGATTTCAATCCAAGCAATGGAGCTCCGCCATATTCGGCATAATCAACTTCTCGTTTTAAAAGTTTAAAAACCTTTTTCATTAAAACAGCCCCAGCAATAGCTACGGGTGATTTTTTGATTTTTTTCTTTAAAAAGTAGTTAATTGTATCAGCAACACCTTCGCTAGTTTTAAGAACTAAGTTACCTACAAAACCGTCACAAACGATAACATCAACAGAGCCATCAAAAATATTATTTCCCTCAACATTACCTTTAAAAGATGGAAGTCTTTGAAGTAATTTGAAACTCTCTTTAGTTAATTCGTTTCCTTTTGATGCCTCTTCGCCGTTTGATAAAAGACCAACTCGAGGTTTTTCAATATCTAAAAGTTTGTGAGCATAAACTTCGCCCATAACTCCGAATTGTAAAAGGTTTTCAGGTTTGCAATCAACATTAGCCCCAACATCTAAAACTAAACTTCTATTACCCTCTTTTGTCGGCATAAAAGCAGCGATTGCTGGACGGCTAATATTTCTAAGTCGCCCAATTCTTAAAGTAGCTAAAGACATTGTTGCACCGCTATGCCCAGCAGAAACGATTGCTTGAGCTTCGCCATTTCGGACAAGCTCAACTGCTTTATAAACAGAGCTATCTTTTCTTTTGAGAGCATCAGTTGCCGAATCTTCCATTGCAATAACATCGGAAGATTCAATAATTGTAACTCTATTTAGCAGGTTTTGAGGTAGATATATTTCAATCTCCTCTTTTTTTCCTACTAGCAAAAGCTCAAAATCATCTCTTTCTATTAGTGCAGTAACTGCACCTTGGACAATGGGTTCAGCACCGAAGTCTCCACCCATCGCATCAAGAGCTATTTTAATCATTTAATTTATGATAATTCCCGTCGCTGTCCATTTTATGAGGCATTCTCCAGCCACCATTACCATCTCTAATTGGTTTTGCAAGTGTTACTTTATAGTGAGTTCTTCTTTTTGCTGAACGAGTCTTACTGACTCTTCTTTTAGGTACTGCCATTTTTTATTTCCTTGTTTTTGTTTAAATTTAAAATTCTAGTTCTGTATCTTCACATTGACCACAATTAAAGTAGTTTGTGGAAATAAGTTCTAATTCGCTAAGAATGATTTCATCAAAATCGACAAAATCATCTAAAACCTCAACGACATCAAGATTTTCATCGAAGCCGTCAAAGATTCCATTATTAATTAAAAGTTCAATATTTTCATCAACTTTTTCAACTATTTCATTTCCGCAACGATTACACAAAGCTTGAATCTCGCCTTTAAAAGTAAGATTGCAATGTAACATTGAAGCGGATTTTGGTTTTATCTCAAAGTGTGCTTTTACAGAAAATTGCTCATTCTGAATTTCTAAAGAGTAGCTATTTTCTCTAGCCACTTTGTTAAAAGCTATTTTCACTTTTTAGTGAATATCTCTTTTGCTAAAGAAAAAGTTAATTTCAATTTCTGCATTTTCATTAGAATCACTTCCATGAACAGCATTTGCATCGATACTTTCTGCGAAATCACTTCTGATTGTTCCGTCAGCAGCATCTTTAGGATTTGTTGCACCCATAATTACTCTGTTTTCAATTACTGCATTTTCACCCTCAAGAACCATAGCTACAACAGGACCGCTTACCATAAAAGCAACTAAGTCTTTGAAGAAAGGTCTTTCACTATGAACTGCATAAAAGTTTTCTGCATCTAGTTCTGATAACTGAATTTTTCTCATAGCTGCGATTTTAAGTCCTTTAGACTCAAATCTATCTACGATTTTCCCGATTACACCTTTTGCCACAGCATCAGGTTTAATGATTGATAAAGTTTGTTCGATTGCCAAATCAATTCCTTAAAAAAAAATATTATCGTAAGTATAACAAAATCTTAGCAATTTTAAATTTTTTAGTAATGTAAAAATAAAAACGGTAAAAGATGGAATTTGAGTAAAAACAGGTTGTCAAAAAGCTCTAATAATTTATTTCTGAAACTGCTCTAAAAGTCGTAAGTCACCCTCAAAAAGAGACCTTAAATCTGGAATCTGATGAATTAGCATTGCAAATCTCTCAACTCCCAAACCGAAAGCATATCCGCTTACTTTTTCATATCCAACAGCTTTAAAAACATTTTCATCGACCATTCCACAGCCTAGAACTTCGAGCCAACCTGTATGAGAACAGATTCGACAACCATCTCCTTTGCAAAAAACACACGAAATATCAACTTCGGCACTTGGTTCTGTGAAAGGGAAAAAGCTCGGTCGGAATCGAACATCAACTTGACCAAACATATATTTTAGAAAATCTTCAAGAATATATTTCAAGTTTGCAAAAGATACTTTGCCAAACTCCTCAACTACCAAACCCTCAACTTGATGAAACATCGGAGTGTGGGTAATATCAAAATCTCTTCTGAAAACAGTTCCAGGGGCAATAATTCTAATTGGGGGTTTTTCTCTTTTCATTGTCCGAATTTGAACAGGTGAGGTATGAGTTCGTAAAAGAGAACCATTTGAAAAATAGAAAGTATCCTGCATATCTCGAGCGGGGTGATGAGGTGGTAAGTTCAGAGCTTCAAAATTATGAAAATCATCTTCAACCATTTTTCCCTCTTCTACCGCAAAATTAAGCTGTTGAAAATATGAAATTATTTTTTCCATAGTTTCTATAACTGGATGAGAACCACCTAAATCAGGTGTAGGTTTTAATAGAGAAATATCTATTTTTTCTGCCAACATCTTATTTTTTAATTCGATAGTCTGAAGTTCAATTTTACGAATCTCTAATTTTTTAGCAAAGTTTTGTTTAATTTGATTTAACTCTTTCGCTACTTTTCTTTTTTCGTCAGGCGACAAATTTTTCATATTTGCAAACCCTTTAGCAAGTTCCCCTTTTTTTCCTAGAACTTCAATTCTAAGATTTTCAAGTTCCGCTAAATTTTCGCATAAATCTATTTTATCTAATAATTTTTCCAATTTCATACCTATGTTTTTTATGGATATTTTAGCGAAATAGATTACCTCATCAAAACCTAAGATTTAGTAACTCGTAAAATTTCTTCGATTGTGGTAATTCCTTGAAGAGCTTTTTCAACTCCAATTTCTAAAATAGATTTAAATCCATAACTATTTATAGCTTCTTGAAGAATATCCTCTTTTTTTTCATTCGCACTTATCATCGAACCCATTTTATCTGTAATTTCAAGAACTTCACAAACCATTTCTCGCCCAGAATATCCTGTAAAAGCACAACTGTTACAACCCTCACCTTTATAAAAAGTAAAATCATTAGGTACAAATTTTGCAACTTTCTTATTTAAACTATTTATATCTAGAAATTCTTCTCGTTTGCATTTAGAACAAATTTTCCGAACAAGCCTTTGAGCTTGAATTGTAACTAAAGCACCACCTAATAAATAGGGTTCAGTTCCCATATCTAACATTCGGGTAATTGAGCCGATGGCATCATTTGTATGTAAAGTAGATAAAACTAAATGTCCAGTTAAAGCGGATTCGATAGCAATTTGCAAAGTTTCCTTATCTCGAATTTCTCCAATCATAATTTTATCGGGGTCTTGTCGTAGAATAGCTTTTAAGGTTCGGGCAAAATCTAAACCCGCTTTTTTATTTACATTAACTTGTTGAATCATTTCGACACGGTATTCGACAGGGTCTTCGACAGTGATAATTTTATCTTTGACACTTTTTATCTGATTTAAAGCTCCGTAAAGAGTTGTGGTTTTTCCACTTCCTGTTGGTCCAGTTACTAAAACGATTCCGTAAGATGATTTCAAACCTTTAAAAAACCTTTTGAAGTTTTCGACAACCATTCCCGTCTCATTTAAATTAATTGTAGCTTTGCTTGAGTCTAGAATCCGAATTACAATAGATTCACCGACAATAATTGGTAGAGTGGAAACTCGAAAGTCGTAGTTTGCCTTTTCAATCGTGTAGGAAAATCTGCCATCTTGCGGAAGTCGTTTTTCGGCAATATCTAAATTAGCTAAAAGTTTCATTCTTGAAGAAAGAGGAGCATAAATATCTTTTTCAAAAAGAAAAGTTCTGACTAAAACTCCATCAATTCTATTTCTAACGATACAACTATTTTCGCTCGGCTCAATGTGAATATCACTACTTCTTAAATTTATTGAGGTTTTAATTATCAATTCAATAAGTTCTAAAATTGCAGAACCATCTTGTTCATCAACAGAGTTTAAGCTACGACGAATTTTAAGAATAACATCTTTCATACCTTTTTCAATTTCAAGCTTTTTGATATATTCATTTATCTGTTCTTCAGAAGCTACCAAAATTGATAGCGGTTTATTTACAGTTCTTTGAATAAAATCTTTTGCCTCAACATCGAGCGGGTCAGCAAATGCGATAACGACTTCATTTTTTTTATCTTCAATTGGTAAAATAAGATATTTTATCAATCGTTGAAATGGGAATTTCAGAGCTAATTTATAGTTAAAATCTAAAATATCTAAATCCACATATTTATAATGTAGTTTTTCGGAAACCTGCTTTAATATTTTTTCTTTATCAATAAATGAGTGTTTTTTAATTTCTGAAAGACTATAATTTCCATCAATTACATTTTTTGCAATAAAGTTATGTAATCTTTCTTGTGTGATTAAATTATTTTTCAACATAATTGTAATTGTCGAACTATTTTCCCTAGACTTGAAAATCAAGTCTCTTAATCTTTTATCGTCAATTTCCATAATTTGAATTTATAATTTCTACCTCTAGATTTTCCAAAAGTTCAATTTGTTCATTAATCATATAAAAAAGAGTTTCATCAAATATTTGAATAATTAATTTATTTTCTAGAAATTCCAATTTAAAGTCTATTGTT
>Ga0256827_10002356_pt1 | contig 12200 bp, 6 predicted proteins | sample CV84metaG_FD_185977 | JGI IMG/M metagenome (GOLD analysis project Ga0256827, IMG submission 185977) | Hydrothermal vent microbial communities from East Pacific Rise, Pacific Ocean - CV84 | ecosystem: Environmental > Aquatic > Marine > Hydrothermal vents | place: Pacific Ocean: East Pacific Rise... | reverse complement strand
CATATGATTTGTCAGAAAGTTGGTACAAATTAACAATAACTTCGCAAAATGGATGTTTGTACGGAGATTCTACTTATTTAACACATAGAAGAGCTTTGGAAACATTCTTAAAAGATACAGTAACGCTTTTATGTGCCAAAGATACTTTAGATACAGCAATTGTTACTCCTTCTTATGGAGTACCTCCATATCATTACGCTTGGAGTAATGGTAGTTCGGATTCTATTACAACAAAACTTGTGGTTGGCCTTTATGATGTTACAGTTACAGATTTTTGCGGTATGTCTTCAAGAGTTGTTGATACTATAAAAATAGGACATATTCCTACAATGAATCCTTCGCTTAATGCTTACAATATAGTAATAGCATGTCAAGATGGTAAAGATGGAAATGCATGGGTAGATACAACTGATGGTGTTTCTCCATATTCTTTTAAGTGGGAAAATTCAAATAGTACACAGTACAAAGCTCTTGATTTAGGTGTTGGTTTACATCATGTTACAATTACTGATCAATGTAAAACTGTGATAGATTCTGTTAATGTAATTAGTTTACCACCTTTACAAGTTAGAATAGAGGATAAACTAGATATTTCTTGTACAGGAGATAGTACAGGTTCTGCAGTGGCTATAGCCTATGGAGGAGTATCTCCTTTATCATATAAATGGACATCTTTAAAAGATTCTACTCGTAATGCTACACATTTAGCAGAAGGTGTTAATTGGGTTACAGTAACAGATGTTTGTGGTTCTGTAAAAGATTCGGTTAAGATTTCGGTTAAACCAGCTTTAAAAGTAACTTATACTCTAAATAATCCTTCTTGTTATGGAGATGCTAATGGATCTGTTGAATTAAATATTGAAGATGGTGTAAAACCGTATACAATTCATTGGTCTAATACTGAGGTCTCTTCAACATTGCTTAATTTAAAAGAGGGAGCTTATACTTATACCGTTACGGATGCTTGTGGAGATAAGAATAAACAAATAGGCGTTGTAGCTATTAGTAATCCTGATTCTATTACTATTAAAGATAGTTTAGTTGCAGAAACTGCTACAGGAGAGAATAATGGAGCTGTATATTTGAATGTGTCAGGAGGAACAAGTCCATTTGTTTATTCTTGGAGCAATAACGAAACATATCAAAATATAGAAAATATAGCAGGAGGAACTTATACTGTTACTGTTACAGATAAAAACAATTGTACTGTTACTAAAATATATACTGTAGAAACAACTAAGAAAAGTATAGAAATTTACAATACTTTTACACCAAATAGTGATGGTGTGAATGATAAATGGAATATCAAAAACATAGATCAATTCCCTAATTGTACAGTTTCTATATTCGATCAATGGGGTGTTAAAGTTTTTGAATCTACAGGATATACAGAATCTTGGGATGGAACTAATAATGGTAAAGAATTGCCATCAGCAGTATATTATTATATTATTGATTTAAAAGATGGAAGTAGAGTATTCCGAGGATCAGTAACTGTTATTCGATAAATTATAAAATAGGATATTATGAAAAAAATTATATTAATATTAGCTTTTATCGCTACAATATATGGAGTTAAAGCACAGCAAATGGGATCGTTTTCTCAAGTAGTAGAAAATCATTATTTAGTCAACCCAGCTGCTGCAGGAATAGATAAAAATATGCCTATATTTTTAGGTTACCGAAGAATGTGGACAGGTATTGATGCAGCACCAAGTACTCAATTTCTTACTTATAGCATGCCTTTTTCTAATGAAATGGGAATGGGTGTTAAAATGTTTAATTTTTCTACAGGTCCAATGAGTAAAACAGGATTAAGTGCTACTTATACTTATTCTTTAGATTTGGGTAGCGATATGAAACTTTCGTTTGGTTTGTCAGCATCGTTGTACCAATTTTCTTTAGATAAAACCAAAATGACCTTAGAAAATACTAATGATAATGCAATTCTTTATAATTCTGAGAAATTAATAGTACCTGATGCTAATTTTGGTGTTTATTTTAGAGGGAAAAATTATTTTGCAGGACTTTCATCCTTTCAGTTATTCAATAGAGATGTTAATTTGATGAATGAAGATTTATCGAATGCTCAAGTTCGTCATTATTTTTTACATGGGGGATATAATGCCGAAATAGGTAGTGATATTCAGCTAGAACCATCTTTGTTAATCAAGTTTATCGAAGCAGGAGTTTCGCAATGGGATTTTAATGTTAAAACATTATATAAAGAAATGCTTTGGTTAGGTTTGGGTTATCGCTCCGATTTTGGTTTTGTTCCGCAAGATATTACTATTTCTTTAGGTGTTCAACAAGGAAAAATCCGATTTGGATATGCTTATGATATAGGATTAACAGAATTGAATGCTTATAGCGCGGGAACACATGAAATTATATTTATTTATAATTTAGGTAAAGGCTCTGGAGCATTGAAATTTTAAAATAGAATGAATTATTATTTAAAGGCTTTTGATTTAGTCATTAAATCGGAATTCCCTTTTCAAGCTATTTCTTATCTTGAAAAGGGTTTTTTTGATGTGGAGGTTGTTAAAGGAGCTTGTCCAATTTCACTCGAAAAAAGTATTTACCAAGGGGTAAATTTTGAAGCCAATGAGCATGCTTTCTTATTAAAAATACCGACAGTAGCTAACTTTTTAATTCAAGAAGGAAAGAAAGTGTTTATAGAACCTGTTGAAGGAGCTGAAAATAGAGAAATAGAGTTGTTCTTTTTAGGTTCTGTAATGGCTGTTATTTTATTACAACGAGATATTTTGCCATTTCATGGTTCCGCTTTTCAAAAAGGAGATAAATGTATTATTATTTCCGGGAAATCGGGAGCAGGAAAAAGTACACTTTTGCATCATTTTGTAAAACAAGGATATAAAGCTTTAACTGATGATGTTGCAGCCCTCAGTGTTCATGAAGATAAGATTGTTTTAACGCCATCATATCCGTCCTCTAAAATATGGAATGATATAATGGAACTATACGAATATGACGAAAAAGATAATTTGCAAGTTCGTCCATCTATTAGAAAATATCGTTATTCTTTAGAAAAAAGTTTTTGTTATCAATCTTTACCTGTAGAGGCAATTTATATTCTGAGTGAGCATAATGATACAACTTTTTCTTGTACAGAAGAAAAAGGGATAAATAAATTCTCTATTTTACAAAAGAACATTTATCGTCCTTTTTTTCCAAAAGCTTTAAAAAAAGAAAAATTAACCTTTTCTATATTGAATCGTCTAGCTCAACAAATTTCTTTATTTAGAATAATACGTTCATCCTCTATAAAGCAACATGAAGCATTTAATCGTTTTGCACAAGAGACCATGTTAAAATAATGTCGTCATTAAAAAAGAATATTGTTTGGTTAGCTTCTTATCCTAAATCCGGAAACACTTGGGTTAGAATATTTTTGGCTAATTATTTAAATAAAACAGAGCAAGCTGTTGATGTTAATAATATTACTGTTTCAACTATTTCGAGTGCAAGGCGAGATTTTGATACCTTTTCAGGCGTATTGTCTTCTGATTTGACAGCTGATGAAATAGATTTATTTCGTCCTGATATTTATAAAAACATATCTAATAATGAAGAAAATATTGTTTTTATAAAAACACATGATGCCAATCATAAAAACATTAATAATATCCCTCTTTTTCCAGAAGAAGTAACATTAGCAGTGGTACATATTGTTAGAAATCCCTTATCGGTAGTTCCCTCTTATGCAAATCATTTTTCTCTTTCTATAGACGAAACAATTAAAGCTCTCAATAACAAAGAAAATAAATTATCATATAGTGTAAAAAAATTAACCAAACAGATAAGACAGCAACTTTTTTCTTGGTCAGAGCATTACAAAACATGGAGTCAAACAAAAGCTCCTTACTTATTAATACGATACGAAGATTTAAAAGCAAATCCGTACGAAACTTTTAAGCGGTTAATATTGTTTATTTACAAAGAAGTAGACGAGGAAAAATTGAAAAAAGCAATTGCTTTTTCTGACTTTAAACAGTTAAAATCTCAAGAAAAAAAGTCGTCATTTAAAGAAAAACCAATAAAAGCAAAAAGTTTTTTTAGAAAAGGAACTGTAAATGCTTGGAAAGAGGAATTGACAGAAAAACAAGTTCAACAAATAATAAAAGACCATAAAAAGGTAATGCGTGATTTAAACTATTTGTAATCACTTAAGTATTTATTATCTTTACCCAAAAGGTAGTTTTGTAAATTTCAATATTAAAAAACTGATTAACTTAATGCTAAAAGGAACTAAATATAATGCTTTTACAGGGGTTTTTGTCCCTTCTCTTTTAACAATCTTAGGCGTTATTATGTATATGCGATTGGGTTGGGTTGTTGGAGAAGCAGGTTTGATCGGGACAATTATCATTATATTAATAGCACATGTTATTTCTATCAGCACAGGTTTAAGTATATCCTCTATAGCTACCGACAAAAAAATAAAAACAGGTGGTATTTATTATATCCTTTCTAGAAGTTTGGGTTTGCCTATGGGTGGCGCAATAGGAATAGCTCTTTTTATAGGTACAGCACTTAGTATTTCTTTATATATCGTAGGGTTCTCCGAAAGCTTTTTGAGTTTAGATATTGTTCAGCAATACACAGGTTTGCAAGCTGATATTATGGGTTTTAGAATTGTAGGCACAATTATTATTTCATTGCTTGTAGTGATAGCTTTTATTAGTACATCTTTAGCAATGAGAGTGCAATTTTTTATATTATTGGCAATTGCTTTATCCTTGCTGTCTATTGCTTTAGGATTTTTTCAACACGCAGATACAGCGCCTACTCATATTTTTCTTTTTTCTAAAGGTGATTTTTCTTTGGAATATGTATTTGCAATCTTTTTCCCCGCTGTTACAGGTTTTACAGCAGGAGTAGCAATGTCTGGAGATTTGAAAAATCCAAAGAAAGATATTCCAAAAGGAACGATTTGGGCTATTGCAGTAGGTTTTATTATTTATGTGGCTTTAGCGGTTGGTATAGCTTATTTTATCGATAGAGAAACGCTTACCTCTGATTATAACATATTGACCACTATCGCTTGGTTCTCGCCACTTGTTGTAGCAGGAATATGGGGAGCAACTTTATCATCAGCCTTAGGAGGAATTTTAGGAGGGCCACGAATCTTACAAGCAATATCTCAAGATAAATTAACACCAAAGATATTTGCTAAAGGCTATGGCGAAGCTAATGAGCCTCGTAATGCTTTATTATTGATATTTGCAATAGCAGAAGGAGGTATTCTTATAGGAAAATTAGATGTTATTGCAGGAGTTGTATCGATGTTCTATTTAGCATCTTATGGCTTTGTTAATTTAGCCTATGTATTGGAAAAATGGGCAAGTACTGATTTTCGTCCTTCATTTCGCATTCCTATTTTAGTGGGTGTTTTGGGCTTTGTAGCCTCTTTTGCAATTATGTTTAGATTAGACCCACTTTCTATGTTTGCTTCTTTACTTATAATGGGGCTTTTATATTTTATGCTAAAACGCAGAGAGATAAGGTCGGAATATGGAGATGTTTGGCAAAGCGTGTGGACTTCGGTTATTCGTAAAGCACTGGAATATATGGATAAACGTTCTATCGAAGAGCGGAATTGGAAACCCAATATTATTTTATTTAGCGGAGGTACCAAAAAAAGGACACATCTTTTAGCTTTAGGAAAGGCATTGGTTGGGAAATACGGTATTTTATCCAATTTTGATTTGTATGAAACAAAAGATGCAGAGGTTTTATTTCCAAAGCACAAACAAGCATTAAAAGCGGAAGATACTGAAGATTTAAGTGTTTTTACACGCAGGCAATCTTGTGCTGATATTTACCAAGGAATAGAAACGATAGCGCGGACTTATGGTTTTTCGGGAATAGAGCCCAATACAATCTTAATGGGGTGGGGAAGAGAAACAAAAAATCCAAAACGCTTTGTTCAGATGCTAAAAACATTATCCGATTTAGATTATAATTTATTATTGATAGATTACGATAAGGATAAGGGTTTTGGGAAAAAACAACAAATAGATATTTGGTGGAAAGGTATTGGGAATCATGGGAATTTGTCTTTGGTATTGATGCGTTTTTTGACAGCTTATGAAGATTGGAGAAATGCAAAAATACGTTTACTTATTGTTAATAATGAGAATAATAAAATTGATTTAATCAGAAAAAAAGCTGATTTATATTTAGATAGCTTGCGAATAGATGCCGAAGTTAAAATCATCAATAATGAAATAGAAAAGAAATCTTTTTATGATATTGTTCGTGTAGAATCGCAAAATACAGATTTAATATTTTTAGGAATATCGGAAATAGAAAAAGACAAAGAAATAGAATTTATTGAAAAGACTAATCTTTTGATGCACGATATAGGAACGGTTGTTCTTGTGAAAGCATCTTCTTTGTTTAAAGAATTAAATTTAGGAGTTAGTAAAGAAAGCTTAGTTGTTAGCGAAGAACAAAAAAAGGTTTTCCCGATAAAAGATGTACAATTGCCTTCCAATGTTTTGTTAAATAACGAATTAAAGCAGGTTTACGAAAAACTTTCGCACTTATTTTATCAGCACTTAGAGCATATTTTAAATTATGGAATAGAGCATCATCAAGAAACAAGTGAGTTGATAAAAAAGACGATAATAAGTTCTTTAGAGCAAATTGCAAAACAAAGTAAAACACTTGAGGAAAACAAACTGAAACAGTTTGTTAATCAGCAAAGAAGCAAGTTTTTGCTTAAAATGAATTTTCAAATACAGCATCTTATAGACAATGTTTTTCCAGAGCATCAGAATATATTACAATTGAATGTTGAGAATTTTATAGAACAGCAAAATGAATTTTGCCAGCAATTACCCTCAACAATAAAACTTGTTTATACCGCCGAAGATTTAAAAATAAAAAAAGAAGACTCATCTGTTGTTAAATGGTATAAGCAAAAAGCAAAAATTCGTTTATGGTTTAGCAAAGAGATTAAATACAAATTACAATTTAGAAAAGTCTTGGTGTCGCAATATTTACCACAAAGACAAGATATTCTTTATCAATATTTAAAAGATTTTGGATTGTTGAGTGTGCAGCAGCTTTTAGAATCTTTAAAATTGGTAAAGAAAATAGATAATGCTTTTTCGCAAATAATAGTTGCTATCAGTAACAAAGAAGATATAGAAACATTAACAAGTAATTTGCAAGAAGAAAGCTTATCTGCATTTCAAGACTTAACAGCTCTTATAGAAAATCTAAAGCAAGAGATTGTTCAAAAACAAATTTCGTTTATTACAAATAAAATAAATAGAACAACAAATATTCTCGAAAAAGTTCACCCTAATTCTTTTATTCAAGACGAAAGTGTAAATTTTAAATTAGCACAAAAAATAAATCAAAAAATACAGCAAGCTCCTAATTTATGGTTGCGAAATCAAAACATAATGAGCAATGCCTCTATTACCGAAATACGATTGCTAACATTACAAGGGAAATTAAAAAATCATATCGATAAATTATTGTACGAAACACAAGAGCTGACTCGTATTCAAGTAATAGATAATTATCAGAAAACAATTGATTTTTTAGAGCAGCAAATAGATAACATTACAGAAAATAAATGGGAGTATAAGAGTCTTAATGCCTTGGCTTTTGTTAATGAGACCAATGCAATATACGAAGATGTATTTAAACTTTTTTCAAGAGATATTTCTCATTTCCCCGATACGATAGAGCTTTTCGAAGATGAAACGCTTAACCATTTCTTGCAAAAACAATATGAAAATTTAGAATCTACGCATATTTCGGTACAGCACGTTTTAGATTATTTGATACAAAATAAATTAGAAGATAAAATCGTTCACGTATTCGAAGAATGGACACAAAAAACAGCTGAGAGCATTAGTTTCTTAAACGATACCGCTCGTTTGATATCCTTTTCGTTAGAAAATAATTTAGAAAAAGACATCGCTAAAAACAATATTGTAGAAATTTTAAAAGAAAAAAGAGATAAGCTACAAACAGAATTAAATTATTTATCGGCTTTAAATTTCGAAATAGAAGACCAGATTCAGAAAATTTATACCGATGCATCGCAATTGTTGAGTTATTACGCTTTTGTAAAGGCAAGTTCCGATATCAAACATTACAATACAAAGCAAAGCAAAGCGCAAAAGAAAAGCATTTGGCAAAAGAAAAATCAGTTACTATCGTTTATAAAAAATAAAAAAGCCGATTTAATATATACCCAAAGTCGAGCCTTAGGATTAAAAAAGCAATTGGAAAATCAAGATAAGATAAAAAGCCCTGTTAATAGTCTTTTAGATTTTGTTTATAGTGTTTCTCCAAACAAAAAAGTGTATCAGAAATTACCATTCTATTACCAGCAGCTTTTTATGAGTAAACACACTTACCATCGAGACTTTTGGGTAGGTAGAGAAAACGAAATTAACTTGGCAAATACAGCTATAGAGCGATATTATGCAGGTTATAAGGGGCTTCTTGGAGTAATGGGAGAGCCTGGTTCGGGAAAATCGTTCTTCGCTCATTATGTAAGCGAATCTTTCCAAAAGAATTTAATACATATCACTCCTAATATCACGGGCGAGCGAAATTTAAAATCTTTTGAGGAAGCCTTGCAAAAAGCCTCTGGAAAAAATTTATCTATCAATCAAATCTTTTACGAATTAGAAGAAGGAAGCATTATTATTATCGATGATTTAGAATTGTGGTGCGATAAATTCGATAAAAATATCTTATTGACAGATATTTGGGCTTTAATAGAAAAATATTATCATAAATTTTTATTTGTCTTAGTAAGTAACACATTTGCTTTCAACTCGATAATAACATCTGAAGACAAGACAAATATCTTTTTGCAAATAATTTCATTGAAAGAATTAAGCGCAAAAGAATTGAAAGATATCGTTTTAAAAAGACATCAGGTAGGAGGTTTGCAATCTAAAGAAGGCTTTAAAAACTTGACAAGCATTAGCGAAAGTAAATGGGCGGGTATCTTCTTAAGATTTTATAAATATACAGAGGGAAATATTAATGCGACATTTAAATTATGGCTTTCGTCTATTAAGAAAATAGAAGATGATGTTTTGTTTTTTCAGTGGCCACAATCGATAAATGTATCTTTGTTGGAAGTGATAAATATAGATTCTTCTCTTGTTTTATCGCAATTGGTTATTTATAAAAGCTTGACACAAAACGAATTAATGGTGATAATGCGAGAAAAAGAAAAGAATATAATAGAAGAATTAAGTTTCTTACAAAGAGCAGGAATTATTAGAAAATATAAAAATCGTTATGCGATTAATATTTTTGTAAAACCATATATTGTTAAAATGCTTAGAAATAAAACGATACTATAAATTATGATATTTTTTAATCATTCCATATTATCCATTATATTAACCATTGTTATTCTAACAAGTTTATTTTTTTTATTTTCTTTTTTGAATAAATATATCCCTTTGTTTTACAAGAAAAATAATAGAAAAAATTTTACCCAGTATCTATATTCTGCCGAAATAATAATAGGGCTTACCGTAGGCATAATTATTTTAGGATATCTTTATCAGAAAAGCGTTTTTGCAGCTTGGATGCTGACTTTGTTTTTGTTGATAATACTTATTTTTATCAGTCTTTATTTTTTAAAAGATTATATAGCAGGATTATTTATTAAATCCTCTGGAGAATACAGAAAAGAGGATTATATAAAACTTGCTGGAGAAGCTGGTAAAATAGAACGTTTAGCAAAAACACAAATGATTTTAACCGATAATAAAGGTGATAAAATTTATATTCCTTACTCTAAAGTGATAACACAAATTAAAAAAATACAAACACAAACCAATCACACTCTCAGTAATATTACTTTTGCTGTGAGTATTTTTAAAGAAGAAATTAATATTTTAGAATTAAAAAAATTTATTGTTCTTTTGCCTTGGGTTCACAATTCTTATGAGCCAGATTTACAAATACAGAAAGAATCAAAAGAATTATTGATTAATTTATACACATTTGATAAAAAATATAAAAGACAAATAAAAAAAGCAATTGAAGAAAAACTTAAAACCGTGTAAAATGAAAACAATATCATATAAGAATTTATTTTTATTAGGCTTAATATTTTTAGGAATCGGTTTTGCAGAATGCAAAAAAGATGAGGACAAACCTAAAGAAGAACCTAAGGAAGAACCAGCACCAACATCAGGTACATTTACCGATGCAAGAGACCAAAAAGTGTATAAATGGGTTATTATAAATGGTAAAACATGGATGGCAGAGAACTTAGCCTATTTGCCAAAAGTGTCCTCGCCAGAAGTAGGATCTGAAGATGTGGGAAATACAGCAGATGCTTACTATTATGTGTACGATTATAGAGGAACAGATGTAACAGAGGCGAAGGCAACAGATTATTATAAAACAATAGGTGTTTTGTATAATTGGAACGCTATTAAAACAGCTGCTCCAGCAGGATGGCATGTTCCTACAGAACACGAGTGGGCAGAATTGCAACAATATTTAGGAACTGTTGACGAAGCAGGAAATGCACTTAAAGAAAAAGGAACAGAACATTGGTTGGAGCCTAATAAAGGAGCGGTAGATTCTGTTGGATTTACAATGATGTCTTCAGGTTATCGTTTTTCAGATGCCAATGATTTTAGAGAAATACGAGAAAGTGCTTATTATTGGACAACAATGGAAGATGATGATAATTATTCGTGGACCAAAAAGTTTAATAATGAAACAGGTTTAGTTGCTGATAAAAGCCTAAAAAAATCTTGTGCTTGTGCAATAAGGTGTATCAAAGATTAATAATTAACTTATCTTTGCAAAGCAGTTAGTCGTTCTGTCGCGTTATTCTTTTAGAATAATGAGGAAAGTCCGGACAACACAGAGCATCGAACTCTCGAAATGAGAGATGTCCGTGAGGGTATAGTAACAGAGAAGAAAATAACCGCTTTTCTTTTGAGAAAAGTAAGGGTGAGAAGCTGAGGTAAGAACTCAGCAGTATCGGTGGTGACATCGGTAGCTGTCTGTCTTTCGAGTTGAAAGACCATGTACATTAGCGTTGGAGAGCTGCTCGCTCAAGCTAAGGGGTAGGTCGAATAGATAAATGACAGAAATCTTGTTAAAGAGATACAGAATTCGGCTTATAGATTAACTGCTTTTTATATTAAGAGACCGTTTTAAGCGGTCTCTTTTTTTGTTTTTAATATTCAATATCTACTACACATCTAAACCCTATCCAGCTTTGCGCTTTGGTATAATTGATATTTTCTCCGGATTGTTTTAAATATTTTTGTGCCCAATTTTTACCTTTTGCAAGTCCTTTTTTAGAGGTCATTTCCGAAACATTATCATCAATACAATAAAGTCCTATTTTATTGCGATTAAATTGAGAAGTTAAATGCGTAAAAAATGTTTGAGTTTTTGCAATACTGTCTTTTTCGCTCAGTACTTCGGCTTTTAAATGAATATATTTCCCTCCTTTATAAACAGAGTCAAGTTTAGATAAACTTTCCCACTCTTCGGGTGTAGGCAAACGATAAGTTACTTTTTTAGGAGCTGTTTTATCTTTTGGATGTTTAGATTTATAGATCTTGTTAGCATCATTTACTATTTTACTTCGCCATTTGCAATATTGTACAGCTTGTTTATAAGATATACCAACAAGTGGGTAATTGTTATAAGCAGGATGTCTAAAATATTCTTTAACAAAAGGATTTGCATAAGGGCGTTTAACAGAATCTTTATTGGGTGTGTAAATGCCATTAAGTATTTGTCTTTGTTTTGTAGTATCTTCTAAATAAGGATGCCCAAAATTCCAAGCCATAGTGTCGGGCAACAAATCTTGGTATTCTTTGCTATTTTTTCCAAAAGTTTGTAATGTGTAATGCAAAAACTCACGATAATCTATATTTCTAATTTCCGTAATATCAACAGCAAAGTTTTTATTTAAAAGGATTGTACCTGGGGGTGTTTTAGCATTTAATCCCTTAGCTTTTTCGTAACTGGTGGCATTTTTTACTATCATAACAGGTCTAAAACCCACCATTGGCGATGCTTTCCCGTTCCATTGTTCTGCAGAATCTATTCTTGAATAAACATCATAAGAATTCCAACTTCCGCCTTTTGTTTTTGTAGGAGCATCAATCATTTCTGCAACATTACCTTCCATATTGTAT
>Ga0256827_10002355_pt1 | contig 12203 bp, 10 predicted proteins | sample CV84metaG_FD_185977 | JGI IMG/M metagenome (GOLD analysis project Ga0256827, IMG submission 185977) | Hydrothermal vent microbial communities from East Pacific Rise, Pacific Ocean - CV84 | ecosystem: Environmental > Aquatic > Marine > Hydrothermal vents | place: Pacific Ocean: East Pacific Rise... | reverse complement strand
AAAATCGAAGTTGGTAACACGTTGTTGTTTTTCATCCAAAGCAGGGTCTTCGCGTTTTGAACTGTTTACAGCAAAAATCAGTTCGGCAGATCCTTGTGGACGAATGTCGATGGTGTTGCTACCAAAGATTTTACTAAAGGCTTGGTTTCCTACATGCAGTGTTGGAATAATTGAATTGCCATTTGCACGTCCTGATTGGGCTGCACGGTCTTTCCAATATTTCTGTGCCGACTTATTCATGTCGTACTTCATATACTCTTCGAGCGACATATAGTAGGGTGTTCCATCAGGACTGATACGAACATATTGATTGGTTTTGGGGTCGTAGGTAAAACCTGATGATGAAGTACCACCTCCTAAATAAAGGGGGCTTGTATTGTTTGGTGCGTAAGGATCGTTGTTGTTGGGAATGGGGAATTTAAGGGAGTCGCCAGCCTTAGGTGTGTCCACAGGAAGTCCTGCATTGCGAAAGTTTACATCCGCAAACACCAATTCCGAATGCGCATCGTTTGGCGAAACAAAAGCCAATAACATTAACGCAACGAAAAAAAGTAAAATACTATTTCGTATATTTAGTTTCAAATAATAATCTCAAAAAAATTAAAACACCAATTCTAAAGATTCTTTAACGCAAATCGCACCAATTCTTCAACTTTAAGATTTAAGCCCTCCGACTTAATAACTTTAGTTAGAGCTTTTTCTGCGGCATTACGTGCAAAACCTAACATTACCAGTGCAGATAACGCTTCATCTTTGTTGGTATTGTGTGATTCTGATAAAATTTCTGCTGTTTGACCATCTTTTGCAATCTTGTCTTTTAAGTCAAGAATAATTCGCTTGGCAGTTTTACCTCCAATTCCTTTCACAGACTGCAATGCAGCCGCATTTTCAGATAGTATTGCATTGAAAACTTCATCTTTGGTCATGGAGGATAAAATCATTCGAGCAGTATTTGCTCCAACTCCTGAAACGGAAATTAATTGACGAAAAATAGCACGTTCTCCAGTGGTTGAAAATCCATATAAAGTTTGAGCGTCTTCGCGAACCACTAAATGTGCATATAATTTACAGTTTTCCTGATCTTTAATTTCACTGAATGTTTGTAGAGAAATATTTAATTGATAGGCCACCCCATTGCATTCAATTACTGCGTCAGCTGGACTTTTTTCAATTAATTTACCTTTAAAATAAGCGTACATCTATACCGTATTAGTTCCTTAATTATTGTGCAATTTATAAGGTGCTAAAAGTAGGTATTTTTGTGCTTTGTTATGGTGGTTTTTTTATGAAATGCAAAAAATATAAAAGCCACAAATACACTGATATTTATTCAAGTATTTGTGGCTTTTTTTAGCAAGTGTTTCTGTTAATAATGCCCCTTAGGAATCAAGAAATTCTGAACATAATCTTCAACTCCTTCTTCCAAACTATAAAAAGGAACTGCATAGCCTTGATCCAATAATTTTTTCATATTGGCTTCGGTAAAGTATTGGTATTTATCGCGAATGTCTTCAGGGGTATCAACAAAACTAATATTTTCTTCTTTGCCCATGGCTTTGAATGTGGCTTTTGCCAAGTCTAAAAATGGACGAGCTTTTCCTGTACCTAAATTATATAATCCAGAATCAGCTTCATATTGCCATAAAAATAGTATTACTTCAACCACATCTTTTACGTATACAAAGTCACGTAACTGACCGCCGTCTGTATAATCGGGGCGATGCGAACGGAAGAGTTTCATGCCACCTGTTTCGTTGATTTGCTTAAAAGCATGCATGATTACAGAGGCCATTCTTCCTTTATGGTATTCGTTTGGACCATACACATTAAAGAACTTCAGACCGTACCATGATGGTGGTGTTTTATCTTGTTTCAATGCCCATTTATCAAAATCGTTTTTCGATTCGCCATAAGCATTTAGTGGTTTTAGTTTTTCCACGATATCATGATTGTCATCATAGCCTAAACTACCATCACCGTAAGTCGCTGCTGATGAAGCATACACCATTGGGATTTCGTGTTCACTGCAAATCTTCCAAATATCTTTGGTGTAATTAAGATTTAAACGATTAAAAATCTCAACATCAAATTCTGTAGTGTCAGTACGAGCTCCAATATGGAAAATAAATTCTACCATTTCGGCATTGGCCTCAAACCAATTGATAAAATCGGCTCTGTCGATTTGTTTTTCAAACGCTTTATCGTCCAAGTTTTTTAGCTTGTCCTCTCGTTTGAATTCATCAACAAGAATTAGGTCGCTGCGACCTTCTTCGTTTAATGCTCCTACTAATACGCTGCCGATGAAGCCGGCTGCTCCTGTTACTACTATCATACCTATTTATTTAGTTCGCGTTACACAATTTGCCAATATCATCCTTATCTTCAATGTGAGAATCAGTTATTTACTAAGGTAAATTTCTGAGCTTCAAATCTCATCTGCCTCCATCTTGACAACTTCTGTTAACGCTTTTATTATCTTTTATTTGATTGTAAAAATAAGTCTTTTTCTATTGAATCAATTAAACCCAACTGTTTAGCTTTGTTAAAAAGCGTTTCTACTGATTTTTTTCCCGCTTCTCCTAAATCTAAAGTGTAGTTATTTACGTATAATCCAATGTGTTTGTACATTACTTCTTCACTCATTTCTTGTGAATGCTGACGGATAAACTCAAAACCTGATTTTGGGTTGTCAAAAGCAAATTGAACACTACGTCTCAATACACGATTTATCTTTTGTAACATTTTGTTACCAAGTGAACGTTGTGCGATAATACCTCCCAATGGAGTTGGTGTATTGGTTAATTCTTCCCAGTATTCTCCTAAATCGATAATCTTTTTTAATCCTTTTTCTTCATAGGTAAATCGACTTTCGTGAATGATTAATCCTGCATCTACACTTCCGTCGATAACGGATTTTTCAATGTCCGAGAAAACCATTTCTACCTTATTTTTAATCTCAGGAAAAGCTACGCTTAACAATAAATTTGCAGTAGTATTTATTCCTGGAATGGCAATTTTTTTTAAATGAAGTTCGTCAATACGAAACTCTTTATTTGCAATAATTAGTGGGCCGCAATTCTCGCCCAAGGCCGAGCCTGAGTCCAATAGAATATAATTGTCAGTAAGTCGGGTATAGGCGTTATAGCTAATTTTAGTAATGGCTAATTCGTTGGAAAAGGCTTTTCGGTTGAGTTCTTCCACATCGCCAATAAAAAGGTCAAATTCAAGACCCTCGGTATCCACCTTGCCATGGATCATGGCATCGAAAATAAAGGTGTCGTTGGGGCAGGATGAAAATCCAAGACTTATTTTTGTTTTGTTCATGAGGCAAAGTTACATTAAGCTTTGATAGGTTTTTTGAATTTTATTTTAGGCTTTAGCCCAAAAGTAAATACTGGTAATTATTGAAATATTAGCTCTATTGAATTTCCCCAAGAACTTCCAAAAGTTTATTATGTAGATTCTCAACCGCTAATGGGATGTTCCAAAGCTTTTTATTGGTTTCGCCTACATAATTTGAAATAGCTCTAATTTGTACAAAAGGAATATGCTCCATCATGCAAACGTAAAAAACAGCTGCACCTTCCATACTTTCAACATGAGGATTTAGTTTTGCATAGCGCATATCAGCCCCCATATTTTTAGTGAAAAGCGTATTTACGGTTACTCCGTTTGCCGTAGGTAGTGCTTCAATTACCTTATTATTAATTAAGGAGAAATTATGTAGAAAATTCTGAGTAAAAGGAAACTCACCTGCTGTAAGTAAGTTCATCTCAAAAAGATTGGTAAAAGAATCCTTATCCAAAAGACCTATTCCAGCAAATACTTCATTATGTACGTGGAGAACTTCGCCCAAGGAGAACAAACTGCTGAATGCTCCACCTATTCCAACATTTATTACAAAGGAATAATTGCGAAGACTTAGCGTTTTGGTAAGTTTATAAGACATGAAAGCGGTACCAATTCCGCCAATAAGAATGTGAGTATTTACATTACCAACTTTCTTTTCATATAAAAGAGGCTGCTCTGATATTTTTTTAGCATCGCTTAATAGATGCTTAATTTCCAATTCTGTTGCTGCAACAATTAAGATAATTCGTTCTTGCATTATTAAAATGTTTTCAAAGGTACTTTATTCAAAAAAGCTGCGAGGCCAAGGCCCGAAACGATATGCCATATTCCCCACCATGCTGCAATAAACATCATTCCTCCGAGAGGTAAATCGGGATCAAAAATATTTTGGTTAAATAGTAAAACTAAGGCTAAGCCTGAGTTTTGAATTCCTGTTTCGATGGTGATAGACCTGCGGTTGCGGCGTTTTACACCAAATACAGAGGATATGGAGAATCCTGTAAGTAGTGCTACTGCATTGTGAATTAAAACGATAACCATTACCCAAGCTATGTAGTTGATGAAGTAGTCGTAGTTTTTTATAAAAGCGATTATAACAAACGACATAAACACAATGATTGAAATTGTTTGAATAGGCTTTACAATTTTCTTTGTAATGCTTGGAAATTTCCATGAAAAAAGCATACCAAGCACAATTGGTATTCCCAACAACATAAGCACAGACATGAACATTTCTGCTTTGTCAATACTCAAAGGTTTTAATAAGTCGGATGCGGCTTGTGCATTTGAAAAATCAATATATAGTCCACCCCAAAATGCAAAGTTTAGAGGAGTCATAAAGACGGCCAGTAAAGTTGATATTGCCGTAAGACTAACCGAAAGTTCCACGTTTCCCTTTGCCAATGACGAAATAAAATTAGAGATGTTTCCACCAGGGCAGGCGGCCACGAGAATAATCCCAAGTGCTACACCTTGGGTCACATAGTCTTTTAATAAGATAACTAATAGAAAACTTACCGCAGGAAGAAGGATGAATTGAGAAATAACTCCTACAATAACAGGTTTGGGCATGGTCACTATTTTCTTGAAGTTGTTAAGTTTTATGCCGAGAGCAATACCAAACATGATAATACCAAGAGTAATGTTTAATGCGATTAATCCTTTTGCATCAAATACTAATCGTATGTTGTCTAACTGCGTAAGTTGTTCGTACATAGTTTTATTTTTAGTTTATAAAAGGATAGGATTACCACTCTTCAGCTTTAATCTCGGTAGGTCGCATTCCTTTTTTTAGGCTCGCAAGTAGTTTTTTTGTGTCATCATCTATTTGTTTGAAAATCTGCGCATGAAGGGCTTTCTGCTTTTCATCAGTATCCTCAAACCAGGCTTCAACAGGCTTGCTTCCATTCGATGCTTGTTTGAAATCGTATAAACGAACACGATATTTCCCTTCTTTTAGCTCAATTCGAAAAGTATATTTAATAATACCTGCCGCTTTTTCACGACCTTTTTTATCCTTAGTAATCACGTTAAATTGTCGACGACCTTCAATAACACCATTTTCTTGATCCAACTTTTTTATCACGCTCGAGGCATTTCTAAAAAAAGTATGCAGCCATTTTTGACCTCTTACATAAAGTTCGTCTTTTGTTCCGTCTTCTTTTACAATTTCTTGATAGTGAATCTTACCTGTGGCTTCATCAACAGGTAAACCATAAGTGTCTTGAGCTGATACTTTACTTGAAACTAATAAGATAAGGCCTAAGAAAAGGCTTTTGAAAATAATATTCATTTGAGTTTGTTTTGTTTGATTTATTCGAACAAATATAAAACTAATTTAATAACTCTATATTTAATGCGTACTCATCTATTAACGATACATTGTTGATTAAGTATTGTTGAAATATACCTCTTTTGCAAACCATTAAATAATGTATATTTGTATTATGAGAAAATTAAAAAATAGTGAGTTAAATCGAATTTCGGTTGATGATTTTAAGGAAATTGAAAAATTACCTGTCCGCATTATTTTAGATAATATTCGAAGTTTGGTCAATGTGGGTTCTGTTTTTCGTACCTCTGATGCCTTTCTTATTCAAGAGATTGTGCTATGTGGAATTACAGCTACTCCGCCGCATCGTGAGATTCAGAAAACCGCTTTGGGAGCTACCGAATCGGTGAGTTGGCGCTATGTGGAATCCACAGCTCAAGTAGTAAAAGAAATGCAAGAACAGGAAATTAAAGTGTATGCTGTTGAGCAAGCTGAAGGCAGTAAAATGCTTGATAATTTGAATTTTGATTTTGATAATGAGATTGCCATAGTAATGGGAAATGAGGTAAAAGGTGTTTCGGATGAGGTAATGGCTTTGGTTGATGATTGCATCGAGATTCCACAATTTGGCACTAAACACTCTCTTAATATTTCGGTAACTACAGGAGTTGTAATTTGGGAGCTGTTTCAACAATTTCAACGAAATGCTTAAAAATATACTATTAATTACACAAGGTCGTTATGGTAAACAGCACAATAAACTAATTTTATAAAATGAAGCAATACCTCAGTTTTTTCCTGTTATTATTGTTTTTCACATCTTGTTCGAAAGAGGTGGAAGAGGCTCCTGATATGGGTTACGATTATGTGCCACTTGAGCAGGGTTTATTTATTAGCTATCAAGTGGAAAGCATAATATGGGATGATAATAACCAAACGGTTGACACCACAAACTATCAATTGAAAATGGTGGTTGATACGGCTTTTATCGACAATATGGGGAGGAAGTCTTATCGGTGGAATCGTTATACTAAAACGGATACTTCGGATTGGGTTTATGAGCATACTTATGCCATTACTAAAACTAACGAACGTTTGGAAACGGTAGAGGGTAATAATCGATATGTTCGCTTAGCTTTTCCTGTGCGTTTAGGTAGTCATTGGGATTTAAATGCATTTAATACGAAGGACCAACTTGAGGTTAAGTACATCGATGTTAATGTACCAAAATCGATTGGAGGAAAGAGCTTTTCTCAATGTGCAATAGCCCTATTGGAAGATAATAGTAGTTTGATTAATGAGTATTTTCAAGAAGATATTTATGCACGTAACGTGGGTTTAGTACAGCGTACCGATATTCATATTGATAAGGAGTTTACAGGCGAAATCAATAAGGGATATAAATATATTTATAAAATTTACGAATACGGTAAAGAATAAAAATAGCCTATGAATTCAAAGATTACGAATAGTATTTTTACTTTTTTGTTTTTATTATTGACTGTTTCAACAATTGCTCAATCTCATTATCCAGGCATGTTTTTAGTCAGTTTTACGGATAAAAATCAAAGTCCATATTCAGTTTCAAATCCCAAGCAGTTTTTAAGCAGCCGTGCAATAGAGCGTAGAGCAAAAGCAAGCATTGCAATTATTGAACAAGACCTACCCGTAAATCCATTTTATATCGACAGCCTTAATTATTACGGTGCTCAATCTTCTTTTTCGAGCCGTTGGCTAAATGCGGTTTTAATTCGTATGGATGATTCTTTGAGAATGCAAGAATTATTACAATTAAGTTTTGTGGATTCCATGCAATATTTAGCACCTGTGAAAAACAAAAAATCGGGCAAGTCATCAAAGAGGTATACTAAACGACATGCTAAAACTGTGGAGACGGGAATGCAGGAGTTTGTTGATGAAATAAACTATGGCGCATCTTACCAACAATTGGATTTAATAGGACTAACAGCTTTGCATAAATTGCAATATTTGGGTGAAGGAATTCAAATCGCAGTATTGGACAATGGCTTTCGTGGGCTCGACAAAATGAAGGCGTTTAATCAATTGTTTGAGAATGGTCAATTGCTTGGAACTAAAGATATAGCAAGCCCAAAAGGAAGTGTATTTAAGGCTGGAAACCATGGTACTTATGTAATGACTACCATGGCTGCATATGATGAAGGCGTATTAGTGGGAAGTGCTCCGGGTGCTTCGTATTGGTTAATTCATACCGAAGACAATGATTATGAATACCCCATTGAGGAGTTTAACTGGGCCGTTGGTGTCGAATTTGCAGACTCTGCTGGAGTGGATATTATTACGTCATCTTTAATTTATTCTACCTTCGACGATTCCCGCTTAAATCATTCTCATGATGAACTTGATGGAAAAACAGCAATCATATCGCGTGCTGCGCAAACGGCAACTGAAAAAGGTGTTTTGGTTTTTAATAGTGCGGGAAATGATGCCACAAACGCTTGGCATAAAATCGCTTTTCCAGCAGATGCAAAAGATGTAATGACAATCGGAGCGGTAAATATTGAAGGTAAATATGCGAAGTTTAGCTCGGTAGGTTATACCGTTGACGATCGAATAAAACCCAATGTGGTGGCAGTAGGTGATGGGACAAAATCAATTTCTCCGAATACGGGAGAACTTATTTCAATTAATGGAACATCTTTTTCGAATCCTACGATTGCAGGTGCTGCGGCAATATTATTGCAGGCAAACCCAAACGCATCCATGGATGATATTCGTTCGGCAATAGAGTTGTCAGCGAGTCAAAATGCTCACCCCGATTCGTTATTGGGCTACGGTATTCCTAATTTTTATTTGGCACATATTATATTAAATAATGGGGATATGCCTAATATGGAAGATGTGGAAGGTTTTACACTAATGCCGAACCCCTTTATCGATGATTTATATATTCTTTATACTTCATCAGATTCGCAAGAGGTAGTGCTTCAGGCTTATGATATTAGTGGAAAACTTGTATTTGAATCAAATATTGAAGAGAGTCAGCCCGGCGTAAATCTAATAAAAGTGAATCAAGCCTCAACTTTAGGCCAAGGAATGTACGTGATGGTATTATTTGTGAATGGGCAAAGATACACTCGGAAATTAGTTCGTAAATAAGTCTAAAAAACTGATTTGATGATTGAATTTGGAATGCTACATCTTTGTTGATACTTTATCTTATTTCTATTTTTTTCAGTTTACAATGGATGCAAAAAAAATCGTAGGTTTGTATTACAAATTGATGATATAGCTTTGAAAACAATAACCTATTACATACTTCTTTTATTTGTAATGTTAAGCTTTCTAACTTCTTGTTTTCCAACAAGAAATATTAAGGAAGGGGAGTACCTATTGCTTTCAAATTCTTATAAAGTTGAGGGGAAGAAAGTTCGACAAAGTGATATTTCCTCTTTTTACTTGCAAAAACCAAATCGACGTGTAGTAGGAGTGCGCATTTATGCTAAAGCCTACGATTTTGGAACCCTTTTTAGGGACAGTAGTTGGGTTAATCGTTTGTTTACTGAAAATATGGGTGAAAAACCTGTGGTTTATGATTCGGCAATGGTGGATAAAACATTTGCAAATATTCGTCAGCATTTAGAGAATAATGGCTACTTCGATATGGAAATCAAGGCTCGTATTACGGAGTATCCTCAAATGAAAGCTTTAAGGGTGAAGTATATTATTTACCCTAAAGAACCTTACCGTATTCGTAAGATTGACCTCGATATTAAGGATCCGAATATCAAGTCGTTTGTGATGGTCAACTATAATAATCGGATTGTGCATGAAGGGGATATCTATTCTGTTGAAGAGCTTACTGAGGAGCGAAATCGAATGGTAAACTCACTGAATAATGCAGGTTATTATTATTTTAATAAATCTCAGATTGTTATTGAGGCCGATTCTAATTTAAAATCGAAACAGATTGATTTAAAGTTGAAGGTTCTTCCTATGAAAGCTCGTGGTAAGGACGAGTTGAAGTCTACTATTGAGGTTCGAAATAGGCGATATCGTGTTCGAACGATTACGATATTTCCTGAGATGAGCGAAATGCAAGATGAGGGTCCAATTGATACAACAGAGTTTTTATATTCGCCCGATCACTCTAAATTACATCGATATGTATTTATTCATAAAAAGGATTTTGTAATAAATCCTAAAGCCATATTGAACTCCATCTATTTGAAAGATGGAAACTTTTATAAGAAGGATGATTATGCCGAGAGCTACCGTTCCTTAGGAGCTATGGGGATATTTCAATTTATTAATATCCAGTTTAATGATGTCTCGAAAGATAGTGCCGAGTTTGGAGAGCTCGATTGTATTATTCAGCTATCACGATCGGCACGGTATGCAATTTCGACCGACTCGGAATTGAAAAATACGGGTGGTGACCTTGGAATTGAACAGAGTTTTGGTTTTATGAGTCGAAATACCTTTAAAAATGCCGAAGTTCTTAAAATTGATTTGAGGGGTGCTTTGGAAGTACAGTCGGTTACTAATGTTCCGAATCCTGAACCTATTTGGGGAATGTTTAATACTTTCGAGACTGGACTTAATGTGAGCCTTGATTTTCCACGGTTTCTTGCACCCATTCGAAGAGAACGCTTTTCACGCTATTTTAAGCCTAAAACACGTATTAAGGTTGGATATAATTATCAAAATAGACCTGATTATAAGCGAACTATTATAGATGTGAACTTTGGTTATTTTTGGCAACCAAGCTCAAAACTAAATCACGTATTGAACCCTATTGAGGTAAGTGCTGTGAAGATATATCCAGAACCTGAATTTCAGGATATTATTGATCAATATCAGGACCCTCGTATTAAGTATTCCTATCAAGATCACTTGGTTTTGGGAATGAGTTATGCTTTTATTTTTCATGAAAGTATAGGTCGTCAAAGAAAACCTTATCAGTACTTTTTTGGAAAAGTTGAATTAGGAGGTATACCATACTCAGGAATTAGTTATTTGTTTGGCGCAAGAAAAGATACCATAGGTCAACATTGGATTGGTAATTTGCCTTATACACAATTTGTCCGTTTCGAAGGTGATTATCGATATTATTTACCGGCTTATAGCTCAAATGTAATCAATGTTTTTCGTGCAAATTTTGGAATAGGAATTCCATTAGGTGGCTCAGTTGCCATTCCTTTTGAGAAGAGTTTTTATATTGGTGGAGCAAATAGTATGAGGGCATGGGTGCTTGGTACACTTGGCCCAGGGGCTTATAAAACTACAGGAAATACCTTTGAGATGACAGGAGATATGCGAATTGAGTTTAACTACGAGCTTCGTTTCGATTTAAGTAAAGATTTAGAAGGGGCTTTATTTACAGATGTGGGTAATATTTGGTTGATTCGAAAAAATACACATATGCCTGAAGGAGTTTTTAATTTCAAAACATTTTTCCCACAGTTTGCTGTAGATATGGGAGCTGGCTTGCGATACGATTTAGGTTTTTTGGTTATCCGTTTTGATGGTGCTGTGCCAGTTTATCAACCGTATCGAGATTTAGGCGACCGTTGGACGGTGTATAATGATGCTTATAAGGTAATTGTAACTTGGAATTTTGCCATTGGATATCCATTTTAATGGATAAGGACAAGAATACATCTTTGGAAAAGGAAGTAAGGTTTTCAAAAAATATAAAAGTGTAAATAAAGGATAATGAGTTTATTTTCCGAAATATTGTATAAAAAACTGAAGTCGCACTTTGGTCATACACCTACGCCTAAGCAAGATACACTTTTGCAGATGTTAGCGCAGTTTGTCCAAATCAAGCAGGAACGCTCGTTGTTTATGTTAAAGGGTTATGCGGGAACAGGAAAAACCACTTTAATTTCGGCTTTGATAAAAAGCTTGCGCGAAGATCGAGTGCCATTTCGATTGATGGCTCCTACGGGTCGTGCGGCTAAGGTTTTGGGGCAATATTCCGGTTATCATGCGAGTACCATTCATCGAAGCATTTACTATGCGCGCACAGGTCCGGGTGGAGGTTTGATCCTCACTTTGCAAAAGAATAAACTCTCCAATGCCGTTTTTATCGTTGATGAGGCTTCCATGATTCCCGATGATACTTCGTCTGATAAAAGTGGTGGTAGAAACCTGCTCTACGATTTGATGGAGTATGTTTTTAGCGGAAATAATTGCAAGCTTATTTTAGTAGGTGATACAGCTCAACTTCCTCCTGTGGGAATCGAAATTAGTCCAGCTTTGGATAAACAATATATGCATTCGGCCTTTCATTTGAATATTACCGAGTACCAATTGACCGAGGTAGTGCGGCAAGAGCGCGAATCAGGAATATTGGATAATGCCACCCGCTTACGCGAAAAAATACGACAGAATCAAGCTCAAACGCCTTTTTTTGATCTCTATGGTTTCAAAGATATTGTAAACTTACCAGGTATGGAACTTTTGGAAGAATTGCAGTCCTCATATGATTTTCAGGGTTTTGAAAACACCGCCATTATTACGCGTTCAAATAAAAGAGCCAATCAGTATAATCGAGAAATCCGTAATCGGATTCTCTTTCGTGAGGAAGAAATAA
>Ga0256827_10002354_pt1 | contig 12203 bp, 12 predicted proteins | sample CV84metaG_FD_185977 | JGI IMG/M metagenome (GOLD analysis project Ga0256827, IMG submission 185977) | Hydrothermal vent microbial communities from East Pacific Rise, Pacific Ocean - CV84 | ecosystem: Environmental > Aquatic > Marine > Hydrothermal vents | place: Pacific Ocean: East Pacific Rise... | reverse complement strand
CAGGTTCAAGCTGGGCATTGGCTTCGTATGTCGGCAGATGCAACTCTGTCGTACCGATGGAGTAGATACCCAGAAAAGTATCGGAACCTGGTAGATAAAAAGGAAATATCCCTTTGGGAGCATCCGGCTCTTCCGTTACGACATTTTCAAAATCTTTCAACTCTCCGGCCTGTTCCAAATGGTGTGCAAAATTACCTGCGACACCCAATCCAATTACATTTTTAAGATCCATATCACCTCTTTTTTGAGAAATTATATCATCTTTTAGCGCGTGAATCAGTAAAATAATAAAAATAGATATCTAATAGAAAATTTAAAATAGAGAAATCAAGAAGAGAACTGCCCGCATAGAGGGACAGTTGCTATATGTTATAAAACTTAGTTGCCTGCTACAGCATCTTTCAATGTTTTACCGATTTTGAATTTAGGTGCAGTATGTGCTTCTTTTGTATAGGTTTTGTCAGTTCCCGGAACCTTACCCGTTTTTTCTGCAACTTCTACTGTAGAGAATGTTCCGAAACCTACCAATGATACGGTTTCTTTATTTACAAGTGCTTCCGTTACAGATGCAATGAATGCTTTCACTGCTCTTTCTGCTGCTGCTTTGCTTTCAAATTCTCCGTTTTTCTGTACCAATTCTACAAACTCTGCTTTTGTCATTCTTCTTCCTTTTATTTAAGATGGAGCTATTATAACACAACTTAATCTTAAAAAAAGATAAATTTACATTAAAAAGCCCTGTTTTAGGGGTTATTCCGGGGTTTTCATCAAAAAGAAAGGGATATTTTTTAAAACAAATATTGTTCAATAATTTTAAACTATAAGTTTATAGTTTTGAAGATGGTGCGTCAGAGAGGATTTGAACCTCCACACCACTAGGGCACTACCCCCTCAAGGTAGCGTGTCTACCGTTCCACCACTGACGCACATAGACTCGATAGTTTAAGACTATCAGACTTTAAACTGAGGGTAACAAAAAGTTGTAGCGGAAGTATACCGCCACAACCTTAAATTCTCTTTAGATTAACCAATGAACGGGTTAGCGTAAAGAGCGATAAGTGCGATTACCAATGTATAGATAACCTGTGCTTCGATCATTGCAAGTGCGATGAACATTGTAGTCATCAATTTACCGCCAAGACCTGGGTTTCTAGCAGTACCGGCAATTGTAGCAGCAGCAGTATGACCCATACCTACCGCACCACCAAGAGCAGCAAGACCAAGACCGACACCTGCAGCAACTACAGAGTATGCTTTGATCATAGATTCACCATCTGCTTCACCAGCAAACGCAACAGCACCAAGTGCCAAGAAAAGTAAGAAAAACTTTTTCATATTTTATCCTTTAAATAAGTAGAGTTTAAGTCTCTTCGACTGTTTTTCAAAGTCTGTTCGGATAGCGTAACCATACCCACGAGGAATACAGCAACCTAAACATAAATGCCTAGATTTCCCTACTGGACACTTTGTATAAACGTCGGGATTATAACTAAAATCATTTTAATTTATGCTAAAAAAACTTTCTCTGTTATTGGCGGGAATTGGAAGGATTACACTGTTTTCGTCCGCAGAACCACCCTTCATGATATTCATGATTCTGCTTGAACATTTCACTGTTTTTTGTATAAGCACCGCTTGCCGTTGCACATCCATCATTCACTCCTGCCTTAAAATCAGGTGTCTGTGGCACCATCGGCGTAGAAGAGGCGGTACATCCTGTCAAAATGATGATTCCTGCGGCAATCACTGTACATTTCACTATCTCTTTCATTTATTTCCTTCGTAATTATAGATTTGAAAAATTATATCAGAGAAAATGTTATTTAATGATAAGTTGCAAATAAAGTGAATATAATAACCGAAATTCAACACAGGAGACAAGATGAAAAAATTCTTGATGACAGGCATTGCTTTCTTGCTTACAACACAGTTTATGCTTGCGGGAGACCCTGCCAGCAGAGTATTTCCTCTCAGCAAAAGCCGCTTTGCAGTCGTAGACAAAAATAAGCAAGAGAAGGTTGTTGACCTTTCAGGACAAAACTATATTGTGGTTTCATTACGTGAACAAGGGGCAGATGGTATTGCCTATGCCATAGACAGTGATGGTGTGGTCTGGTGGGCTGCAGTCATTTCATCTGGAGCCAAAGGGCATGAGACGCCATCCGGAATCTTTACTATTTTCAGAAAAGAACGCTTCTATATGTCAAAAGCACATCCCGAGGCGAATGGCATTAACAATATGGATTTCTCTCTCTGGTTCACGCAACAGGGACATGCCATTCATATGGGAAATGACAATGCAATGTCACATGGTTGTATCCATGTGGGTGAAAAAGGTGCATCTACTATGTTTCAATGGGCAGAGAAAGGCAAAACCAAAGTAGTTGTCACCCGTGAGCACTACCTTCCTTTTGTCTACTATGACTTGAGAAAAGCCGGCTACAAAGAGAATTCACAAACTCCGGCATATATTAAAGCATACCTTAAAACAATGAAACCCATACCGCCGCATATGGCACACTAACAAAGCAAAAGTTTTATCCTTTTGCTTCTACTACGCCAAATACTCCGGCGTAGCCAATTCAACTTTTTTCCCTTTTTGTTCCATGACTACCACCGTAATGTCATCCCCCTCATGATAGCGTTCATTCAGGTTATTTACCCTCTCTTTGCTCACTTTTGAAATATGTAACAGGGCATCAAAGCCATCCGGCATTTCAACAAAAATACCAAAATCAACGATCTTCTTGATTTTACCCATATAGGTTTTACCTATTTCATACTGCATCTGCTTACGTACCGGTGCATTGGCAATCTGCTCTATATGCGCTTTGGCTGCGGCTACCTTCTCTTTATCATGGCCGGAAAGTTTCACACCGCCTTTATCACGGTCAAGATCTATACTCACTTCAAATTTTTCAATAATATCACGGATCGTTGCACCTGCTTTTCCAATAACATCCGCGATCTTTTGGGGATTGATGCTAAAGTGCTCCGTACTTGGCAGCGCCTGGCTTGTTTCCATCTGCTTCTCTGCCTCTTCCATCAATGTAAGAATATGCTCTTTACCCTTTGCTGCTTTTTCCAAAGCAACTTTGAGTGTCATAAGATCGATACCCCCCAACTTGATATCCATCTGCAGTGCCGTAATTCCTTTTCTGGTACCGGCTACTTTAAAGTCCATATCACCATCATGATCTTCCAATCCCATAATATCGGTCAATACAGCATAGTTGTCCCCCTCTGTGACCAACCCCATAGCAATACCCGCAACCAGTTCTACCATCTCGACCTCCGCAGCACGAAGTGCCAGAGCACCTCCGCAAATCGTGGCCATAGAAGAGGAGCCGTTACTCTCAAGTACTTCTGAAACAAGACGTATCGTTCCGTCATAATTGAGGGGAAGTACAGGTTCAAGCGCCCTTTTTGCCAAATTGCCATGCCCCAGCTCCCTGCGTCCCGGTGCACCAATAAACTTTGCTTCCCCTACAGAATAGCCCGGGAAGTTGTAATGAACCATAAAATTCTCCGACTGGCTGTTTTTATCGGTGATCAGCTCGAACATTTGTGCATCTTTTTTATCTCCCAGTGTAGCCGTCACCAATGCCTGTGTCTGTCCGCGGGTAAAGAGGCATGAACCATGTACCGAAGGAAGGATATTCGTTTCAATCGTAATCGGCCTGACTTCATCAAGCCCTCTCCCGTCAGCCCGGATCCCCTTATCCAGTATCATGGCACGTACCACTGTTGTTTTATACCGCTCAAGTACTTTGGAAACCAATGCTTTTTCTGCTTCTTTTCCTTCAGAGACTAAAGCTTCCATAATTTGGGTACGTACTTTTTTTAATTCGGTAGAGCGTTCACTTTTTGCCATATGGGAAATTGCTTTTTCCACCGCTTCACGGTAATTTGTTTCTATATAGGCATACAATGCCTCATCTACTTTCTCTTCCGCCAGAGGCAGTCCGAGCGGTACCCGTGCTACAGGTGTAAATTCTTTCTCATATGTACCACTCGCTTCCTCGATGGCTTTGGCTGCAAATGCAATGGCATCCACCAGAGAATCATTCTCTATTTCATTACACTCCTGATGTTCCAGAATCAAAGGAACTCCTCCCATCATAGGATCGATCATATCCATTTCAATATCATCTATCTTTTCAGAAGCAACGGCACGCATTTCAATCATTACAATATCGCTTCCGGAACCCACGACAAGCAGGTCAAGTACACTTTCATCCTGCTGACTTAATGTAGGATTGAGTACCAGGGCGTCATCTATTTTTCCTACCCTGACAGCAGCAATACTTTTTTGTACCGAAATATCGGAAACATACAGGGCAGCATTGGCTGCATGCAGTGCAGCTATCTGCATATCAACTTCACTGTCACTGCTGACTACCATCACCGAGATCGTAACCGGATAATGAAATCCTTTGGGGAAAAGCGGACGCAAAGAGCGATCGACAATACGAGAGGTCAACGTTTCAAAATCACCAGGTTTTGTCTCCCTTTTAATGAAACCTCCCGGTATCTTTGCCGCCGCATAGGAACGCTCCATATATTGTACCGTCAGAGGAAGAAAATCTTCATCTACTGCTTTTTCATCAACGGCAACCGCAGCGATAAGTACGGCTTTCCCCTGTCGGTACATTACGGCACCGCTTGCCTGTTTGGCTATTTTGTTAAATTCATATTTTTCGTCAAGATTGTTTAGGTTGATCCCGATTATCTGTTCATTCATTCTTTTTTTCCTTTTTACTTTATTCACACATGGTGTGTTCTGATATATTCACGCTGCGCAATGATCTGCATCACATCCTCATAGCCAAGCACACCGAATTCTCTATAATAATATTCTATCGAAATATAATCCTGTATCTTATAGGGACAAAAAACACCGTCACAGACTGATAACAGATTCTGATATACCGTAGTATCCAATATAGGTGTAGCAAGGTAAATATTCTTCGCCTCTTTGCCAATCACCGATTTGAGTGCCACCATCATGGTTAACCCGGTTTCTATGCATTCATCTGCAAGTACAACATACTTTCCTTTCAGCGAAGACAAGCTTTTCCCTTTTCTGTATTTATAGATATAGGTGAGTATCTCTTCGTCATATTTTCTCTCCGCTTCAGAATAGACATAATCTTCATTGATACCAAACGAGTCTATCAGTGCTTTATGCATTACCAGATCTTCTGTTTCGGAAACCATCGCAATAGCCAATTCATTATTATTGGGAGCCATAATGGGTTCTGTTAAAAGAATATCCATTTCAGCATTGGCCGCTTTGGCAATCTGATCGGCAAAATAGACACCACCCTCACTCACCCCTATGACAACAGTCTCATTCTTTCGCAGAAGATCAAGCGGCAGGGTATCAATGAGTTTATTGGCAGCATCCTTTCTGTTTTCAAAGTAAATATCAGGGTTTGAACTGTTCTGCATGTTGCGCTCCTGGAAATTGTTTACTCACTTCATTCTCATCAAAAGTATAACGAAACTCTTCTATATACTTCATCAATAGCTTGTATGCATGGTTGATCTCTTCCATTTTTTGAGGGTCACCTCCGATATCAGGATGATGTTTTTTGGCAACATGCCGATATTGCCGTTTGATGTCTGCTTTGGTAACCAACTTGGGAAGGTCAAGTATTTCCAATGCATGTTCAATCTCTTCCATGGGAGATGCCATCATTGAAAACTTCCGGAACCGATACTGACAAAAGGTGTAAAATCAAACTGTATGTAAAAACTGTTCTCAGCAGTTGCTGCACCATCCGGCCTTGGGGTAATATCCCGTCTCAGTGAGGCACTCACACCCCAACAGTCCTGTTTGTATTGCCCGCCTATCAGCCACTGTTTGCTTTCAGAAGTATCTATATTGTATGTCAATCCGCCATGCAGATGCAAATGCTCATCCCACCGGTATCCAAAATTAAGATTGATATCATTTGCAGATACATCTATGATCTTATCGGAAAGATTCTGTTTATAGGTATGACTCAGAGAAAAATTATACATATACTCATTCAGGGAAATACGGGTAGAAGATTCACGAATTTCACTAAATTCCCAGGCATAGGTTATATCACTGTAAAATTGCCATTTCCCCCAGTTATATTGCATTTCATTACTCAAATCAGCATATTTATACAGCCTGTTTGCATAATAACGCTGGGAAATTCTCTGATAAAATTTTAAATTCATACTGTTATCATAAAAATACTGACTCAGGGCAAGTGTATAATGCTCCTCTTTTGGAGTCACCACGAACAACGCTCTCTGTCTTGGATCCAATGCTTCAAAATCGACCGGTTTCTGGGATTCGGTACCGGGAAGAAGATATTCAATAGATGGTTGCAGCACATGTATAAAACTATCATATTTCTTGGTCAGATCAGAAAAAACTTTAACATGATGGTAATTGCTGAAAAATTGAAAATCATTATGGCTGTAGTCACCATTGCCAAAAAATGATTTGTTGTAATAAAGTGTTTCTCCCAAAGAGAGATTGACAAAATCATCCAGAAAAGCTGTTGTAAATTCGAAAGGCACTTTCATCTCAACCTGCTTCATGGTCGATCCTTCAATCCGGTCAAAGTTTTTCAGCTGAACATCTACGGAATATGTAAGATTGTTCCAGATCAGGTTGTCAAGATAGTGGTGTATCTGAATAGCGGGAAGCTGCTGGATAGTCTTATCATTATTTTCCAACCTGGTATCGATAAAGTACTTGGCATTGAGCCCGAAATAGTAGTCGTCGTTAGCCAGAAAATAATTGAGCCTTGACTCCTGAATAGGTACCTGTCCAAAATCACTGAAACCACTTTGCTGCAAATTCAGATATTCAATATCGTTCAGGTAGATCGCATTCAGGTAAAGTTCATCTTGAAATCCGCCGGGCAGCAGATCACTGATCAGTTTGGTTGAATCATATTTTATTTCTGCACCATAGTGTTCCGGCTCACCGGTATGTTCCCTCTGCCGATAAGCTTCACTGTCTTTAAAGTAGCCTACCCGCATCTCTCCGGAAGAGTGGTCTGTATCGGCAAAACGAAATGTTCCATACATACCCAGGCTTCGTTTAGTCCGTATCTGGGGATTGAGTTCAAGATCCATACTTTCCGAAATTGCCCAGTAGATCGGCTGTTCATAGATGAACCCTTCACTTTCCCTGTAGCCTACAAAAGGAAAGAGCAGTCCCGACTTTCGCTGCCGGTCAGTTGAAAATGCCAGATAGGGAGTATAAAATATCGGTATATCTTTGAAATACATTTTGGCATCATAGGCTTTCATATATCTCTTTTCACTGTCGTAAAGAGCATGGGAAGCAACCATTTTCCAGGTAGGATTCGTTACTTCACAGCTGGAAAATACCGTTTGCCCAAATGTGTAATTCCCCTCTTTTTTATTCGCTTGCCGGGTAAAAAGCCACACATCATTTTTACTGATAAAAAAGAGCTCCTTAAACGTAACCTCTTGACTATCAGTATGTATGACCAAATGTGACATATGTTCTTTTGTCCCCTGATAGCCGATCATCTCAATATTGCCATCCAATATCAGTAAATGGGTCTCTTTGTTGTAAAGGGCATCAGCAGCCCTGATCACAGAATCCTGATAATAGACTACCACACCATCCGTAGCGGTAACCGTAGTTTGGGTAGAATCCAAATGTTTTGCTGTAATCTCGATCTTGTTATGTACCGTATCGTTCGATACGCCTTCTGCCAAAAGTATTGACACCAATACAGAGAGAACAGAAAGCGCTTTTTTAAGCATCAATCACTACACAGTTCGAAAACTTGTCATGCATCGTCTGATGCAAAGGAGAGAAGAAGGCAAAGATAAATCCGATATAAAAAAGCATTTCAGAGAGCAGGCGTACAGAGGCACGCCAGAGTGCCTGTGTCAATGTGGGTGTTGTCCCACTAACCATATCAACTGTTTTGATTTTCATTATATATTTACCCAGTGTCATACCGCTTTGCCATATCAATATACCGTGGTAAAGTACTTTGACTGCAAGGACAATGGCAATATTATCCATAATAAACTGATTGACAAGTACCACAGACTCTTCACTAACCTCTGTAACACCTGACATCAGCGCTGTCAGCTGAGAAGAGAAGATGATCATCAAAAAAAGGTTGATCACCATATCGTCGATTACAAAAGACCAGACACGTTTACCATTGGACGCAATCGGCAATGAGTTCCCATTCATAAGATTCCTTATAGTGCCTGATAGGCAATATCGGTACGGCACTGTTTCCCGGCAAAGTGAACCTGGCCGATCAGCATATAGGCACGTTTCTGTGCTTCGGCAATACTGTCACCCAAACCGACACAGACCAGGACACGTCCGCCTGTTGCATACAACTTGCCATCCTCTCCCCTGCTCACTCCGGCATAAGAGATATGGGCATTCCCCTCCAGTTCAGGATGGTGAATATCATCTACAATAATTTCGGCAGGCTCTGAAGATTTATACGGATACTCTTTGCTTGCCATGACTACACCAACAGCATATTTGTCGTAAAATTCAATCTTGGCGGATTTAAGGTCGCCTACTGCTGCTTTGTAAAAGAGTTCGCTGGCAGGTGATTTTAATAGCGGCATCAGCTCTTCACACTCCGGGTCACCGAAACGGACATTGTACTCAAGAATGATCGGCTCACCTTTGACTACCATCACCCCGATAAAAAGTACACCGGTAAACGGCATCCCCTCCTCTTCCATCCCTTTGAGCGTCGGTTCAATCACACGTTCATCCAGTTTGGCATAGATCTCTTCAGTGACCAGCGGTGTCGGAGCATAGGCACCCATACCGCCTGTATTCGGCCCTTCATCATTATTGAGAAGCCGTTTATGATCCTGTGCGGCAGGCAGGACGACATAATCCTTACCGTCACAGATCGCAAAGACAGAGAGTTCATACCCGTCAAGAAACTCTTCGACTACAATGGAAGTCCCTGCCTCGCCGAAAGAGTTGCCTGAAAGCATTTCCCCCGCTGCTCTCTTCGCTTCATCACGGCTCTGCGCGATGATCACCCCTTTACCGCCGCAGAGCCCGTCTGCTTTTACAACAATAGGTGCTTCAAGCGTATTGATGAACGTATACGCTTCTTCCAGAAGATCTGTTTCGATATACTTTGCCGTAGGGACATGATGCCGTGCAAGAAAGTTTTTCATGAATATCTTGGAACCTTCCAACTGGGCTGCTTTTGCAGTCGGGCCGAATATGGTCAGTCCTCTAGCCTTAAAGACATCAACGATCCCTTCGACAAGCGGTGCTTCAGGCCCTACGATCGTTAACTCAACTCCCTTGGTCTCTACAAAGTCGGCCAAAGCATTGAAATCACTGATCTCCAGGTTTTCACCCAACGCATCTGTCGCACCGTTACCCGGGGCAAAATAGATCTTCTCTACCTTTTCATCTTTTTTAAGTGCCAAACCGATAGAGTACTCTCTACCTCCAGAACCTATGATCAATACATCCATGATTTTCTCCGAAAAATTTAAAAGTTACAAAGGAATGCCAAAATTGATTCCTCATAGTGTTCGTAGTGGTGATCATTGTGCGTAGAGGATTTTTAAAAAGGGCTGAAGGCGAACTCCCCGTTCGTCAATGGCCTTTTTGAAAGTCCTATGCGTGCAAGAATCATCGCTAATAAAGGCCCGAGTGGCCGTTCTGCTCTAAGTCGGCCCTAAAAAGCCAACGGTGCAGGAGAGAGCGGGCCTTCAGGAGGCAATTTCTCGCAGGTTTCCCTACTCAAACGAAAATGTCTACGCACCAGCCCGACTACATGTCCCACCAAGATTAATGTTGGACCCCATATACAGTCATCGAACCACTCAGGTTAAATAGATTATATCCTATTTGCTTTTAGAAGTGAATAATATCAGACTTAAAAAGTACTTTCTTGGAGAAATTTCGCTTTTTCAATGCAGGAAGCGATCAACGGCTCTTCTGCCACAACATAGGCTGCATTCTCAGGAAGGTGTACTTTTGTCGCATTGCCGATCACTACAGCCGTATAACTCTCTTCCCATGTAAAATTTTTGAGAAAACAGTGAATCGTTGAGGGGGAAGTAAATATGATAATGGCATTTTCAGAAGGTTTCTCATTTTTTGTGTAGGATATACATCCCGTTTCATAAATCACCTGTTCCTCTAGTGCAATCCCCTCTTTTTCCAGAAAAGCTTTGGAATCGAAAGAGACTTCTCTTGGACGGAGATAGAGTATTTTTCTCTCTGAGAAATAGGTAACAATATCTTGGCTGAGTGTCTCTCCGTAATAGGATTTTGGATAATAGATCACTTCTCCGCCAAGTATCTCTATCTGTTTTTTCGTTGCACCGCCAATAGCGATACAGGGATACTCCTTCCACTTTTTGTCAATTTGATCTGCCGTAACAACAGCCTGTTTGGAAGTGAACATCAATGTATCGCAGTGTGTAAAATCTATGCGCTCCGCCACGGTGGAAAAACGGATCATCGGCAGTGAAACAGTTTCTGCTTTCGGTGTCGGTGACAAGAGGTAAATCACGCTTTGCTCTGGCATTACTGATCCTCTTTTTTAAGCCCGGCAAGCGGTTTTCCATGCAGCATGGCAATATTAATATCTTCATCATCATATGGATCAAAATGCGGTGTGATAAGCCAGCGTCTTTTACTATCAAGCTTCATAATCTTCTCTTCCACCTCATCGGCAATACGGTGGGCTTCAAGCAGCAGCATATTGGGACGCAGTACCATATGAAACTCTACAAAATTGGTACTTCCGTCCGTTCTGGTTTTCAGCCAGTGGTAACTTGTCACTTCAGGATGGTGTGCAATGATTTCACCGATCTTGGCAACCATCTCTCCATCCAGTGACTTGTCAAGCAGTATTTCAATTCCTTCAACAATGATTTCATAAGCTGAATAAATAATATAGAGCCCAATTCCAAGACCAAAGACCGCATCGATCTCATCCAGGCCCGTCAACGCCACCAGTCCCAATGCGACAAGCACTGCCGCATTGCTCCAGAGGTCTGTTTTGTAATGCAGGGCATCTGCCTTGATCACAAGATTATTCGTCGCTTCAGCAATCTTCATCAAATGCTGTACCAGAAGATAGGTAGCAATAATAGAAAACAGCATTGCCAGTATAGAAGGGGTCAGCAGTTTTGTCGGACTGCCGTGAATCAGTTTTTCAATCGCAACATAAATAATATATATCCCGGATACCGTAATCACTGTTCCCTCAATCACTGAAGCGATCGCCTGTATTTTTCCCTTCCCGTAGTGGTAAAAATCATCAGGGTCCTCTTCCGATTTCTTAATGGCAAAAAAGTTGAACATGGAAACAGCCATATCCAGAAGCGAATCAATGGCAGAAGCCAGTACGGCCACGGAGCCACTGGCAATGCCAATGGCAAGTTTGACGACAAGAAGCAGGGTTGCAACAGATGTCGATACAACCGTCGCTTTTTTTTGTGGTGACATAAGTGTACTCAAACAGAGATCCTTTCATGGGTATTATTGTTTTGATTTTAACATAAAATGAATAAATGGGGAGTACAGAAGCCTGAAGGCTTCTGTATATTAGAGTACTTTGGTAGCCAGGCTGGCAACACGCTGTGCAAAGGCACCTTTGTCTTTTGGTTCCAAACCTTCCGAAAGTTTGGCAGAATCGAGCAGGATCCATGAGAGGTCTTCAAAAAGAGAAGTATCTTCGAGACTATCCAGTTTTTTGATCATTTCATGTTCAGGATTGATCTCCAGAATCAGCGGTATCTCCGGCATCTCCTGTCCCATTTGCGCGAACATCGCTGCCATCCCCGCCATAGGGTCGGAACTGTCTTTCAGTACACAGGACGGACTTTCGGTCAGACGGGTAGAGATTTTCACCTCTTTGACCTCATCTCCCAGTATCTCTTTGATCTTGTCTGTCAACGGTTTGAACTCTTTGGAGATTTCTTCTTTTTCCTCTTCTGTTTTACTATCAGGTGCATCAATGGTAGTAATATCTTTAAATGTCCACTCTTTATAGGAACCGATCATGGGGGAGACAATACTATCTACCTCATTGTCATCCATAATGAGCACTTCAATATTTGCTTTCTTGTAGGCTTCAAGCAATGGTGAATTTCTCAATACCTTTTCCTCTTCACCTACAATGTAATAGATCTCTTTTTTCTCTGTA
>Ga0256827_10002353_pt1 | contig 12208 bp, 8 predicted proteins | sample CV84metaG_FD_185977 | JGI IMG/M metagenome (GOLD analysis project Ga0256827, IMG submission 185977) | Hydrothermal vent microbial communities from East Pacific Rise, Pacific Ocean - CV84 | ecosystem: Environmental > Aquatic > Marine > Hydrothermal vents | place: Pacific Ocean: East Pacific Rise... | reverse complement strand
AAAGATCTCTTTGGTGGTACAGGCTTAGGACTATCTATTTGTGCAGGGTATGTCAAAGAGATGGGTGGAAAACTTCTCATTGACAGTGAGCTTGAGAGAGGTAGTGTTTTTTATTTTGATGTACCTGCAAATATTAGTGATGAAACACTTATTTTTAAACCTATTTCAAATCCAAATATACACATTACTATTTTAGTAAACAAAAAAAATGCCTTTGTTGCAAACCATATTGGACGATATTTTATGAAAATAGGCATCAATATAGACAATATAAAAGCTATTACAAATCTAGAAGATATTTCACAAAATACCACACACCTTATAACTTTTGAGAAACAACTAAATAGTGATACTTTCTCTTATGTAAAAAAAGAAAACATAAAACATATAGTTGTTGAAGAGAACTTTTTATCACTGAAAACAGATGATCTTAATGGTGCAATACTAATTTCCCAATATAGCTATTTTGGAGAGTCTCTTTACACTTTTGTGAATGTAGCCAAAATACCCAAAGTACTTATTGTTGAAGATGACAAAATAAGTAATATGCTTCTTAGAACTATGCTTGAAAATGAGTATTGTCACATAGATACAGCAGAAGATGGAGAAGAGGGATTAAAACTTCTTTTAAAAGCTCTACATACCAATATGCCTTATGATGTAGTATATACAGATCACAATATGCCTCTACTTTCAGGGAGTGAAATGTTAAAGCAGTATGCTACTATAGAAAAAGAGAATTTATCAAACAGTATTACAACCGTCTGTATTTCTGGTGATGTTGCCAATAAAAAAGAGTTATATGATTTTAACTTTTTTGCAATAAAACCATTTAAGAAAAGTGAGATTTTATCTATATTTTTCAATGCAACAAAAAAAAATAAACAAAAAAAGGAGCAATAGATGCAAAAACCTGAAGCAACAGATATAGAAAAAGAGGTAACAAGTATTGACCTTATAGTGTCAAAGTCAGATGAAAAAGGGAATATTACTTATGTAAATCCAATTTTTATGAAAATATCAGGCTATACACAAGGTGAACTTTACGACAAACCACATTCAATTTTAAGACATCCAGATATGCCAAAAGTAATTTTTAAATACTTATGGGAAAACTTGAAAGATGGTAATGATGTTATTGCCTATGTAAAAAACTTATGTAAAGATGGAAGTTATTATTGGGTTTTAGCAACAGTAAAAACTGCTAAGAACCCAGATGGTTCATTTAGAAACTATATGTCAACAAGAAAATGTATTACACAAAATGCAAAAGAGACTATTGAGACCCTATATAGCAAACTGCTTGATGCAGAAAAGAGTATTGGTGAGGAAGCTTCAGAAGAGATGTTTAATACATTTAGAGAAGATAACAATTTAACAGATAGTAAAAGCTTTAATGCTTTTATGCAAAATTTAAACAAATAGGATAACAGATGATAAACTTTGAAGAAAAAATGAAAAGACTACAAAAAGTAAATGGATACCTCGGTGCAGCAGTACTTAACTACACTGGAGAAACCCTATATGTTGAAAATGAGAGTACAGGAACAGACATTGCTTATGCTGCAACAATTTTTAATGATACTTTCCGTACGATTAGTGAAACATCTTTGGACATAGGTTTTAGTGAAGCCTCTTCTGTTGAGACTAAAACACAGGATGGTCATGTATTTCTTGTAAAGAGTGCTGGTGAACACAGTGGTAATGAGTTTGCTAAAATCGACCTATTCTGTATCTTTAGAGATGATGGAAATATTGCTTTGGCAAAAATGGTCATAGACAAAGCAGCAAAAACTATTTCAGATGAGCTTTCTCGTATATAGTCTATGAAAACTATCTATTTCATAAGACATGCCCAATCGGGATGGAGCATACCAGACAGCAGCGATTTTGAAAGAGGCATCTCTAAAAAAGGAAAGAAAGATATAAACACTATGGGATCATACCTTGCACTAAGAGGTATAAAAACTGACCTTATTCTTTCAAGTTGTGCTTTAAGAGCACAACAAACTACAGACTTGTTAGCAAAAAAAATAGCTTTTAAAGGTAAAAAATACTATTTAAAAGAGCTTTATTTAACTTCTGTTGAAGTTATTAAAGAGATTATCTCTATTCAAGATGATAGTGCTGAAAGTATGTTTATCGTAGGACACAACCCTCAGTTACATGAATTGGCAAATAGTCTAATGGATGAGCATATAAGTAAGTTTCCATCACTTGGCATAATTTCAATACATTTCGACATAGATTCATGGAATGACATAGCTAAAAATAAAGGTGAAATAGATTTTTTCATTTTTCCAAAACAGTTCAAATACTATATGCCAAAACAGATTAGAAGTTTTCTAATTGACTCATAAATATTAAGGCTAAAAAGTAGCAATCCTGCACAATAAAACAAGGTACAACATGGAAAAACTTTCATTACGTATGAAAATACTGATTATATTTTTTATCCCTGCCATAGCACTAATCTACTTTTCCACCTCATTTGTACAGACAAAATACAAAAATTTGGATGAAAGTTCTATGTATAAATTGGCAGCTGAAACAACAGAAAATTTAAGCATACTCATTCACGATATACAAACTGAAAGAGGTTTAAGTTTTGGATATCTTGTCTCTACAGGAAATAAAAGATCAACTAAGTCTATTGTGCAAAAGCAGCAAAAAGTAGATAGTGCATATAAAGCATTAATGCAATTTGTAAATCTAAATAACAGAGCAAAAGATTCTATACTTACAATCATAGGTACTGAATATAAAACTGTACTCTCTATGTTTATAGATCAGTATGGTAAAATTAAAGATATAAGAATTAAAATCCTAAAAGGAAGAATATCTGCTCAAGAGAGTTTTAATTATTATACACAATTAAATCAAAAATTATTAAAATTAATTACACTATTTATTTTACCACTTCAAAAACAAAATGGCAGAAGTTGTGCCATTCCAGAACTTCAAAATCTTAAAGAGAATACAGGGCTTGAAAGAGCTTATATTTACCATGAATTACTCTCTGCTAAACAAAATAGAAAGATTATTGCAACTATTAAAAAGGTTGAAAAAAAACAAACACTTTACAAAGAACAATTCACACTAAATGCACCTCTTAAATCTATATTAATCTTCAATAATATCTATCAATATCGCATAGATGAAGATATAAATACTTTAAGAAAAAACTTTTTTTCACAACAGCTACAAAGTAAAGATGCACCTAAATCATTTAAACTATTTACAAAAAAAATAGATTTTTTTGAAAAAATTTCATCTAAAATATTGACACAATATATTAAATCTGCAAATAAAACTTATGACCATGCAATGAATGCTCTCTATTTTACTGCCACATTATGGCTACTATCTCTTATCTCATTAATAGGATTAACTTACCTTTTGAGAAAGCTTATTATTAATGAAGAAAAATATACTGAAGAGTTAAGAATTTCAGCTTATACCTTTGACTCTCATGAAGCTATGACAATTACTGATGTAAAAGGAACAATTTTAAAGGTAAATGATGCATTTACACGTATTACAGGGTACCAAGCTTCTGAAGTTATAGGGAAAAATCCTAGTGTTTTAAAATCAATGAAACATGGTGATGATTTCTACAAAGAGATGTGGCGTCAGATAAATACACTTGGCAAATGGAGTGATGAGATATATAATAAACGAAAAAATGGTGAAATATATATGGAGAGACTCTCAATTACTGCAATTAAAAATGATAAAGATATTACAACGCATTACATTGCCCAATTTTTAGATATTTCTGACATAAAAGAGATGCAAGAGCAGGCTCAGCATCAGGCAGATCATGATTTTCTAACTGGACTTTTAAATAGAAAATCACTGATACAGAGACTTCATGAAGAGTTTGTAAAAGCAAAAAGACATGATTTTATACATGCTTTTATGTTTATAGATTTAGATAAATTTAAAATGGTAAATGACAGTTACGGACACATGATAGGAGATAAACTTCTCATGGAAGTGTCAAAAAGATTAAATAATTTGCTCAGAGAAGAAGATATTTTAGCACGTATGAGTGGAGATGAATTTGCCATAGTTATACTTAATATCGAGGGAAATAAATCTAAAGTAGCCAAAATTGTAAAAGACATAGCTACAAAAATCATAGAAGAGATAAATCGTCCATATTTTTTAGATGCTTATCAAATTACCATAGGTGTTTCTATAGGTATTAAAATATTCCCTGATGGAGAAGAAGATTCTCATTCTGTTGTTGTACATGCCGATACTGCTATGTATCAGGCTAAGCATCAAGGAAAAAATCAATTTGTATTTTTCGATAAAAACATTGAAAAAAAACTAAAATATTTTCAAATGATAGAAACAGAACTTTATCATGCAATTGAAAATAGCGAATTTGTATTTTATTATCAACCTAAAGTTGATGTTATTACACATGCTATTGTCGGAGCAGAAGCTTTAATACGTTGGAAGCATCCTAAAAAAGGATTGCTCTACCCAGATGCTTTTTTACACATTGCCTCAGAAATAGGTATGTCGCATAAAATAACTCTATTAGTACTTGAACAAGTATGTCAATTTTTACAAAATAATCAAAATATTTTTAAAGGGACAATTGCTATTAATATTCATGCCAATGAGTTATTGGAGTTGAACTTTGAGAAAGAGATTATAAGCATTATTAAAAATAATGCTATTCATCCCTCAAGAATAGAGTTCGAAATTACAGAAAACGAACTTATAAAAGATTTTAATGCTGTAATTATAAAAATGAAAAGACTAAGAGAATTTGGTATAAAATTTGCTATAGATGATTTTGGTACTGGTTATTCATCCATAACTTATTTAAAAAAGTTACCTGTTGATACTTTGAAGATAGATAAAGCTTTCTTAGATAATTTGACAAATAAATCAAATCAAGAACTTATAAAACTAATTATAAATATGGCAAAGAATTTTAATATAAGTACAGTTATAGAGGGTGTAGAAAGTCAAAATCAACTTGACTTCATCAGTAAAAATGGAGCAGATATCTATCAAGGATATATTTTTTCCAAAGCCATAGACGAGAAAGAGTTTCTCTTATTATTGGGGTAAAGTTATAAATAGATTTAAAGGTTGGAATTCAAATAATGCTAGACATATCTATACAACGAAAACTACAGTTTTTTAATGAATTGATGGATAACTCAAATGTTGCCATTTTAGTTGCAGATAAAGATCGCCGTAATATTTTTATAAATCAAAGAACATGTGAAATGTTTGGATATACAGAAAATGAACTTATCGGTAAACAAGCAGAGATTTTTCATATCTCATCTGAAAGTTATCAAAAATTTGGTGAGCATGTACTTGATGCTGTTTTACGGGGTGAAACTGTAGGTCTTGATTATCAATGGAGACGTAAAGATGGTAGTATCTTTTGGGGACATATTGCTGGTAGTATTACTCAAGAGAGTGAAGAGGTACTCTGGACACTATTTGATGTAAGTGATCGAATTGAAGCAGAGACTATACAACTTCGTAATCGCCAGCAAGCACAAATAATAGAACAGATTCATGAAGCTGTTGTAATGACGGACATAAAAGGTACAATTATCAGCTGGAATAATGGTGCCAAACATATGTTTGGGTATAACAAACAAGAGACAATTGGAAAACCTCTAAATCAATTTTATCGTCCTGAAGATAGAAAACTTTTAAAAGAAGGTCTAAAAGAAGTTCTCATAAAAGGTAATACAAAGAAAGAGCGTATTATAGTTAAAAAAGATGGTTCTGAAATAGAAATTTTTCTCTCATCATCACTTTTATATGATGAAAATGGAAACACTACAAGTATAGTTGGTTACGCACAAGATATTACTCTCATCAAAAAAGCCCAAAAAACTCTACTTCAGGCTGATATGTTTTATGCATTGGTAGAAAATGCTTTTGTTGCCATATATATAGTACATAATGAGAAATTTATTTATACAAATAAAAAATTCCAAGAGATATTTGGTTATACAGAAAAGGAGTTGCTTAACAAACCAAGTCAAGAGCTTATTCATCCAAATGACATAGAACTTGTTATGAAGAATCTTAAAGAGCGTACAGAAGATTTAGGACTAGGGATTGAGTACTGTTTTACTGGTGTAAAAAAATCAGGTGAACTTTTAAAGGCTCATGTTTATGGTTCATCTCTAATGTTAGATAAAAATAAAAAAGCCATCATAGGTACGCTGACAGATGATACAGAGAAAGATTTAGCTCAAAAACAACTTGAATTTTTAGCAAACCGTGATGCACTGACAGAATTATTTAATCGTAACTATTTTAATATACAATTAGATCATGCCATACATTTAGCACAGAGAAACAATAAAAAACTAGCACTTATTCTCTTTGACATAGATAATTTTAAACGTGTCAATGATTCACTAGGGCATCATGCTGGTGATATTATTATTCAACAAACTGCTAAACGTATCTCTGCACTTTTAAGAAAAAGTGATGCTTTTTTCCGTATTGGTGGAGATGAATTTACAATTATTATTGAAGATTATCAAACTATTGGGGATTTAACAACATTAATATCGAGAATAAACAATATTATGCATAAAAGTATCGAGATAGAAAATATTGCTTTTCATATATCATTAAGTATTGGTATTTCTCTATTCCCTGAAAATGCCAATACTGCTATATCGCTACAAAAAACAGCCGATATAGCAATGTATGAAGCAAAAAACAAGGGCAAAAATCACTCTATTTTTTATCATCAAAGTAATGAGGAGCAACATGATAGAGATATTTTGGAAGATGAACTTTTCCATGCCTATGAAAATGATTGTTTTGAATTATTTTTACAACCACAAATTTTATCTAATAATAAAAAATTACATGGAGCAGAAGCTCTTATACGATGGAGGCATCCCAAAAGAGATATTATAGAACCCGATTTATTTTTAACTCTTGCAGAAGAAGTTGGACTCTTATATAAACTAGATCTATTGATGTTAGAAAAAGCATTGGCACTTTTATGCAAATACATCAAAACAGATACAACCTCCTTTACAATATCGGTTAATATTTCAAATGCACTATTCTTACACCCAAAATTTATTATGGCAGTTCAAGCACTTGCTTTAACATACAAAAAAGAGGTGCCATATATACAATTAGAATTAACTGAAGATATAACCATGAATAACGAAAGCTATTCAAAAAAAGTCATTAAAACACTTAAATCTTTAGGATTTAAAATATCAATAGATGATTTTGGAACAGGTTATTCCTCTTTAAGTCATCTTAAAATACTAGAAGTAGATGAACTAAAAATAGATAAATCTTTTATAGATGAAATAGCCATAAATAAAACCGATAAATCTATCGTAAAAGCTATTATTGAAATGAGTAAGGCTCTATCATTAAAGAGTGCTGCTGAGGGTATTGAAAGTGTTGAACAGTTTAATATACTTAAAGATTTAGGATGTGATATTATACAAGGGTACTATTTTTCAAAAGCACTGCCTGTAGATGAATTTGAAGATAAATGGCTTGATTTACATTAAGGTTTATAAAAACTAAAATTTGATTTTCCTGTAGATTTTGTATTGTACATTGCAAGATCTGCAAAGTGAATAAGCTCCTCTTTTGAGTCTGCATCTTGTTTATATTGACTTATTCCTATGCTGCATGAAATATTAATCTTTTGCTCATCAAAATAGAATGGTACAGATACTGCTTCAATTATTTTTTCTGCTAACTTTTCAAGACTCTCTCTGCCTATTACATCTTCAACAAGAAGAGCAAACTCATCACCACCAATTCTTGCAAAAGTATCTGTATTTCGAATGACTTTTTTAATATTGTTGACAATAGTCACAAGTGTATAGTCCCCTGCTTTATGCCCATAACTATCATTAACAATTTTAAAGTTATCTAAATCTATAAAAAAAAGTGCCATATTATTTTGCTCACTATTTACAATAGCCAAATCTAACTTCTCATTAAAAAGATGCCTATTAGGTATATTTGTTAATACATCATAATGAGCTAAATTATACAACCCTTGCATCTCCTCTTTCTGCTTCTCTTTCATGACTTTCAATCTACTATTTTCTGCATCAATTCTATTTTGTAAATTTTGGGCAACTTCACTCAGTTTACTGTTAAGTTGCTCCATATCAACAGGTTTAACTACAAATCCATCAATACCAATATTAATGGCATTTAGGAGAGTCTCTCTATTATCAAGTGCTGACATCATCAATATGGATTGTGTTTTATCTATTTCTTTAATTTTATCTGCCATCTCCATTCCACTTAAAATTGGCATATTTATATCTGTTATAATAATATCGGGTTTTTTTTCACGATAAATAGCTAAGCCCTCTTTACCATTATATGCCTGATAAAATATCTTAACATCCTCTTCAAGAAGTGCTTTCATTAACTCTTGTGTTTGAGGGTCATCTTCAACAAAAAGTAGTGTAAATGATTTTAGTAACATCTCTTTCCTTCTAATATGTTTTACTCTTTAATAAATCTATAATTTTATACTTCTAATTTAGATTTTGACATTTTTTCATAAGGTAAATATATTTCAAAACAAGCACCACTGTTTTTGTTTGAAATATATATACTTCCATTCATATGGTCTTCAATAATAATTTTAGATATATACAAACCTAAACCTGTACCATTTTTATTAGTTTTTGTTGAAAAATATGGGTCAAAGATTTTCTCCATAATTTCATCAGGAATTCCACCTGCATTATCATGTATAGAGAGTATAATAATGTCATCATTACGCAAAAATAGTATCTCTATTTCTTTATTATCTATCTTTTTTCCCAATAAAGCATCTTGTGCATTATAAACTATGTTTAAAATACTCTGCCCTAACTCATTAGGAAAACCATACGTATAATACTCAGCTTCATTTTGAAACTTTACCTCTATAGACTCATGCTTTAACATTGGAGATACTATATCTAATACATAGTCAACAACATCATTAACACAAAAAACTTTTTTCTCTTTTTCAAGACTAAAAAAATTCCTAAAATCATCAATAGTTGAGGACATCTGCTGAATAGTTATATTTGATTTTTCTTTAAAATCTTCTACTTTTTCATCATTAAGTTTACGGTTTCTATATTGATAATAGAGTGTTTGATTTATAAGAGAGAGGTGATTTAGCGGCTGTCTCCACTGATGAGCTATCATATTTATCATCTCTCCCATTTGTGCCAATCTATTTTGTTGAAGCATAATAAATTGCTGTTTTTCATTTTTATTTAACTCTTCTTCTATAATAAGATGCAAACTCTCTTCATACCTTTTTCTCTCCTCAAAAAGTACACCTGTAACAAAAACTGTTGCAATATGTGCCAAGACAAAAAGATTGTAATTAATAATATTTTCAGATGTTTCCCCAAAATAAAATGCACCAGTACTTAAATAGACTGAACATGAAGATACTGTGGCAACTATGACACTTATAAATGTTCCATAAAGCTTACCTTTTGAGGAGATGGCTAAAACAAGAGCTGGTATGGTTAGACTCAAAAGTAGAAAAGGATTATTTATTGCTAAAATTATTTCAAGAAAGTAGAGAAACAGTGCAAAGGCGAAACCATAAAGAAGATACTCTTTAATATCCATTTTCTTAAAATGTATTAAAAGTAAAAGTAAAAAAGGTGCAAAAAGCAGTTGCCCCATTACATTACCAAACCACCATGAAAAAATAGAATATAGTAGTTCACTTTGAACTATTTCTCCATGCAAATAAAGTGAAAAATTAGATAATACACTGCTAAATATTTGTAAGACAAAAACTATGATAAGTATTAGTCCAGCAATATCACGAAATGTTTCTAATCGTTTATTGAGTTTAAATTTATGAAAAAGTACAACAGCAATAAGTGCTTCTGTTGCATTTATGAAAGATATTTCAAATGTTGAAAAAATATTAATATTATTTACCAATGCCAATATAAATTGACCAATAAATACACCAAACCAGACTTTTTTTCCGAAATATAGTGCAAAAGCAAGTGCCAAGCCTTCAGGAGCAAAAACACCCAAATTAACAATATTATGCCCAGAAAGCAGATCTAAACTCAATTTCCCTGTATAAAAATATATAAATGCTATAAAAAATGTGAGTATAATATTTTTTGTTTTATTACTGAACCTTTTGTAATAAATTATCATATTAACCATTTAATTATCTCCCAATACATATCAAGTTTTTTTAGATTCTCTTTATTATATAACAACAATCTAATGTAATTTACACTAAAATCTGTTAAATCTATGTTTTGGAGGTATTTTTGTGCAAACAACTAAAATATTGTTAATTGAAGATGATGAAATGTCATCTGAATTAATTTGTAATTTTTTATCTCAATGTAATTTTGATGTAAAACCTGTTTACACTGTTACTGATGGTATTTCTCACATGAATACCAACAATTATGATCTGCTTATTTTAGACATTAATTTACCAGACTTTAGTGGTTTTGAAATTTTAAAACATATGAAAAATCGTATTTCTATGCCAATAATTGTTACTAGTGCATACAGTGATACAAGATCTAAAGTTTCAGCATTCAACTATGGGGCAAGTGATTACATAGTAAAACCTTTAGATCTTGAAGAGTTAGAGGCTAGAATTTGGGTACAACTTGGAAAAAGTAGTAAAATACAGACTAAAAATGAGAAAAGCTTATTTCAAATAAAAGAGTCAAGCATACAATTTAAAGAGACCATAATCAATCTAACAACGATAGAGTTTGAAATTCTCTCACAACTTATAAAAAACATAAACCAAACTGTTACAAGAGATGAACTTATATCATCTCTATCATCCTTAAGCTCCCATCGTTCCCTAGACAACCATATTAAAAATATACGTAAAAAAATAGGAGACAACGGCAACAATGCACAATACTTAAAAACAGAATATGGTGTAGGCTATAAGTTGTTGGAAAATTAACACAAATCATGAAAAATATAATGGTATAATTAGAGATACTTAAAAAAATTAAAAGAATAGATATATGTCCCCTTTTGCCATACAGATAACAAACGGATGTCTCATTTCAGACATAGAATTAGAAGATCAAAACTCCTTTCAATCACTCCAGCAGCTTGGTGCAGTTGAAGAGCAAATACAAGACGATGGAACAAAGCTATGGAAGCTGAACTCCCTTCATCGTGCTGGTCATCTTTACATTGGTAAAGATGGTAGAGGTTATATTGAAGCAGAGTTCAAAGAGCAGAAAGATTTACTTGTGGAAGCAGATGATCTCTCCACTGCCAAACATGGTGATGTTGTAGTTGCAAAACGTGTCATTGCCAGACGTGGTAGAGCAAGTGGAAAAATAAAACTTATTATTGCTAAAGCTCATGCTTTTACCATAGCATATACTCATAGAGATGAACAAAACAATTTCACAATACTAGACATACGTACTGGAGTACCTACCCATGCTGTTATGGAAGGCATGGACTTAAAAGCTTTTAAGCTAGGAACCGTACTAAAAGTTGATGTAGATGATGACAAAGTTTTAGAAGTATTTGGTCATTTAGCAGACCCAAGAGTAGATGAAAAAATCTCTCTTGCACTTTATGAAAGAGAAGATACTTTTCCTAAGGAGTGTCTAAATGATGCCCTTGATGTTGAAAAAGAGGTAAAAAAAGAGGAGCATCCTGAGCGTATAGATTTAACTCATCTGGACTTCTGTACCATTGACCCAGTTACTGCAAAAGATTTTGATGATGCAATATATTTTGACATGGAAGCACATACCCTCTATGTTGCCATAGCAGATGTAAGCCACTATGTTCCCTACTTTACAAACATTGACAAAGAGGCAAAGAAACGTGGTTTTACAACCTACCTTCCACACAAATCTTTCCCTATGCTTCCACGAGAACTTAGTGAAAATATCTGTTCACTCAAACCTAAAGTAGATAGACTTGCTTTTATTGCCAAAATTGAACTCGACAGAGTAACCCTCAAACCTCTTAAAGAGGAGTTTTTTGAGGCAATCATACACTCTAAACACCGATTTAACTATGAAAATATTGACAATATATTAAAATATGGAACAGAAGGTATTGATGGTGTAGTAGCTGAAATATTAAAATGGTTACTGCCTTTAGAAAAAATTACAGAAAAATTACACACAGAGAGATTAAAAGATGGTTTTGA
>Ga0256827_10002352_pt1 | contig 12210 bp, 11 predicted proteins | sample CV84metaG_FD_185977 | JGI IMG/M metagenome (GOLD analysis project Ga0256827, IMG submission 185977) | Hydrothermal vent microbial communities from East Pacific Rise, Pacific Ocean - CV84 | ecosystem: Environmental > Aquatic > Marine > Hydrothermal vents | place: Pacific Ocean: East Pacific Rise... | reverse complement strand
GCCGTATTAGATAAAGAGTCTGGTTTAAGAAAAGGAGGCTTATTAAGTCACGTAGCTTTATTTGAAACAGCACATTATCATAAATTAATTGGTATTACCGATGCTGCAATGAACGTAGAACCTAATGTGGTTGAAAAAGCACATATAATTAATAACTCAGTAGAATTATTTAATCGTTTAGGAATTGAAAAGCCAAAAGTGTCGGTTTTAGCAGCTGTTGAGCTAATAAATCCTAAAATGCAAGCTACTGTTGACGCAGGAACTCTTACCACAATGAACCGTAGAGGACAAATAAAGAATTGTATTGTTGATGGCCCCTTGGCTCTTGATATCTCTATCTCAAAAGAAGCTGCCGACCATAAAGGAATTATAAGCGATGTTGCCGGAGATGCCGATTTATTATTGGCTCACGATATAAATGTAGGAAATGTGCTTTATAAATCACTTAACTTTTTGGGAGGTGCAAATTCAGCAGCATTAATAATGGGAGCACAAGCACCAATAGTATTAACTTCAAGGTCAGATAACCAAACAAGCAAAATGCTTTCAATAGCATTAGCCGCAGCATTAGATTAATTTTATGGAAGAGTTTTTACAACATAATATAGACGAGGAAATTAGGATAATTGCAATTAATCCTGGTTCGACAACAACAAAAATTGCAGTTTATCAAAATATGAATCCTGTTTATTTAAAAACTATACGTCATAGTATAGATGATTTGAAAGAATTTGACTCAATTATTGATCAATTAAGTTATAGAAAGAAAATAATATGTAAAGAATTACGTGATGCTGATATTAAATTAGACTTAGTTCGTGCTGTCGTTGGACGAGGAGGGTTGGTTAAACCAATAGAATCGGGAGTTTATGAAGTAAACGAAGCTATGATTAATGATTTAACACATAGCCCTTTAGGTGAGCATGCCAGTAATTTAGGTGGATTAATAGCGTCAGATATGGCAGAAACATTACCTAATGCACGTGCATTTATTGCTGACCCTGTAGTAGTTGACGAACTTTCTGATATTGCAAGGGTTTCCGGTCATCCGGCATTCAGACGTATTTCTATTTTTCACGCTTTAAATCAAAAAGCAGTAGCACGCCAACATGCAAAATCAATATTAAAACAATACGAAGATTTAAATTTAATTGTAGTTCATTTGGGAGGAGGAATTACAGTAGGAGCTCATCAAAAAGGTAGAGTTATCGATGTTAATAATGGTTTAGATGGAGAAGGTCCGTTTTCTCCAGAGAGAAGTGGTACATTACCTGTAGGACAGTTGGTTTCAATGTGTTTTAGTGGTAATTATACTAAATCTAAAATAAAACAAATGATTAAAGGTGAAGGCGGACTTGTTGCATATCTTGGAACAAATTCAGCTTACGAAATAGAGCAAAAAGCTGTGGCTGGTGATGATAAAGCAATGTTTTATTACGAAGCAATGGCTTATCAAGTATCAAAACAAATTGGTTCAATGTGCCCCGTATTAAAGGGGAATGTTGATGGTATAATAATTACCGGAGGAATTGCTCATAGCAAGTTTTTTGTGAATATGATTATTGAACGAGTTTATAGAATTGCTCCCGTTCATGTGTATCCTGGTGAAGACGAGATGCAAGCTCTTGTCTCTAATGGTTTAATGGCTCTTAAAGGTGAGATTAAAATGAAAGTTTACGATAAATAATTTAATTTAAGCAAAGAATTACTTATTTAATTTTAAAAAATATACAGAAAATTGTATATTTGCGTAAATAAAAAAAAATAAAATGAAAAAGACTGTATTAAATTTAATGAAATTAACATTTGTAGGAAGTTTAGTAATACTATATTCTTGCGGAGGTACTGCTGAAAACAAAGAAGAAACATCTAAAGATGAGACTGTAACAACAGAAGAGACAACTGCTGTTGATGAAAAAGCGGTTGAAGAAGAATCTAAAGTAACTGCAGATTTAGATTTAACAAAAGGTAAAGAAATTTATGATGCTAAATGTAAAGTTTGTCATCAAGAAAATGGAGAAGGTACTCCCGGAGCATTTCCTCCTTTAGCTAAATCAGATTATTTAACAACTAACTTAGCTGATGCCGTTGCAGGTGTTATTGCTGGTCAAACAGGTGAATTAACTGTTAATGGTACAACATATAGTACACCAATGCCTCCTAATGTATTAACTGACGAGGAAGCTACAGATGTAATTAATTATGTATTAAATTCTTGGGGTAATTCACATGAAGTTGTTACTGTTGTTGAGGGTAAATTGATTGAATAATAGTGGTTTATATATAATATTGAAAAGAGCCGAGAATTTCTCGGCTCTTTTTATGTATTTTTTTTAATAATAGATTTGAATTTTTAAAATTTATAATATCTTTGCACTCTCAAATTTGATATGTATGTCAAATGCCGAGGTAGCTCAGATGGTTAGAGCGTCCCGAGATTGATACTCGGGAAGGAAGGCAGTTCAATCTGCTACTAATTGTAAGAGTTATTAAAATATAAGCCGAGGTAGCTCAGATGGTTAGAGCGCATGATTCATAATCATGAGGTCGGCAGTTCAATCCTGCCTCTCGGTACTTAAAAAGCCTCTTTATGAGGCTTTTTTGTATATTTGTTTTAATGAAATATCTCACTTACATATTATACAGCAATAAAACCAATAAATACTACATAGGTTATACATCTAATATTGAGACAAGATTAGAAAAGCATAATTTAGGAGGAACAACTTCAACTCGAAGTGGAAGACCATGTAAACTGATGTATTTTGAAACTTTTGATAATAAAACTGACGCAATAAAAAGAGAAAACGAAATCAAGAAAAAGAAAAGTAGAAAATATATTGAATACCTTATAAGCTCTGATAGTTAGAGTATCCAATATATTACTTGGAAATATAGGCAGCTTCTCAAAATCATTCAGGACTTCTCAGTACTTTAAATCCTTAATCAAAATAAAGAAAATAGTAAGCTTCTACATTATCAAGGTAAGCACCGTCGAAACCTGCATTTAGTATTTTTTTGGTATATGAATTATCGTTTCCGTATATTATTGCTTTCCAATCTTTTTTCCAGAATTTAACCCATATTTCATCTTCATAGCCTTCATATGGCTTTTTTAACCATCTTGGTTTGTGCAGTCTCCAATCGTCTTCCCAATAATATCTATATTTTTCGGCAGCTCCAATATTCATATATGATATTACTAAGCGTTTTGCACCATTTTGTTTAGTTTTTATTTTTTTTATATCGTTAGATGTAAATTGTTTATCACCATAAAATAAATCAATAATTACTAAATCGTAATTAGTTTCAGCTATTGCATCAATAAATTTATCTTTTGAAGAATAATCCTCAGAGCTTATTAAATATAAATAATTCTGAGCATCGGCTAATGTATTAATATCGTTATTGTTTTCGTTAATAATATAAGCAGGAATTTGTTTATAATCATAGTTTCCGCTGTGTCTTGGAAAACAAATAAATCCTTCATCTAAATTTTTCTGAATAGCATCAGATGTATCTGCATTAGTACTTATATAATCGGCAACAAGAATTTTTTTATTTGCTTTTAGTTTTTGTAACATTGATAAACGCTCATTATCTAACGAATAGCTACCGTTATAAAATAATTCCTCAATACCAAAACCTTTAACAGCAGAGTTATATCCTGCATGAATGCCATCATTAATATCCAAATTACTAAAAGCAAGCTCAGGTCCATTCTGAGGAATAATTATAAAATTAGAATTAAAACTTTTTGCATAATCAGAAATTTCAATAACAAAGTCCTGCATTTCCTCGCCAGCCTTATCGGATCGCTTTTCTTTCGAACAAGAAAAGAATATTATTACAAGCACAAAACCAATTAGGTATTTCATATTGCTTAGTTGTTTAGTATTTATTAATCATTTATCACAAATATAGCTCAATTATTTATACTTTTATAATTAATAAAATACCATTATGGATAAAGTAAAAATAGCAAGAGAAAAATACAGACCTGAGTATATAAAACTAATGTTTATTGCAGAGGCTCCGCCTTGTAGCGATGATAGATTCTTTTATTTTGATAATGTAAAAAAGGGTGATTCATTATTTTTGCATGTAATAAGAGCTGTTTTTCCTGATTTAGAAGGATGGGAAACAAAACAAATTAGAGCAAAAAAAGAGGAACTATTATATAGATTTAAAGATGCAGGATATTTTTTAGAAGATAGTGCCGCTGAATCAATACCAAAAGGTACTACCACAAGAAATAAAGAACGCATTCTTGCCGAAAGTCAACAAGATTTAATAAGTAGGATAGAGCCATATAAACAACAAACAAAGTTTGTATTATTATCGGCTACTGTATTTAAAGTTAATTATTTACCATTAAAAGAAGCAGGTTTTAATATTTTAAATGAAGTAGCTATTCCGTTTCCAGGTAGTGGGCAACAAAACAAATTTAAAAGGCTAATTGCTGATATTGATTTAACTTAATTTGCATAAATATCAGATATAATGCTGTCATACAGAGAGAAGTGAAGTATCTAAAAAATAATAATGATGAAAAAAATATTTTATATAATAGCAACAGTAGTATTATTAGCAAGTTGCAATACAAATAAAAACGAAGTAATTGTTTATACAAGTGTTGACCAAATATTTTCTGAGCCAATATTAAAAGCTTACGAAAAGGAGAGTGGTGTTAAGGTAAAAGTTGTTTACGATACCGAAGAAACTAAATCTACAGGTGTATTAAATCGTATTATTGCCGAAAAAGACAATCCGCAATGCGATGTTTTTTGGAGTGGCGACCCTGTTAGAACCATTGTACTAAAAAACAAAGGTATAACAGCTCCATATTTTTCTGATGTAGCAAAAGATATAAATCCTATTTTTAAGGATTCAGAAGGGCATTGGACAGGTTTCTCGGCCAGAGCAAGAGTTTTGATTTATAATAAAGACTCGTTAGCTGAGGATAGTGTGCCACAATCAATTTTTGATTTAACAAATGCTAAGTATAATGGTAAATTTGCTATTGCAAACCCATTATTTGGCACAACTACATTTCATATATCGGCTTTATTTACAGTGCTTGGCAACGATAAAGCAAAACAGCTTTTAAGCGATTTAAAGGCAAATAATGTTGTTAAAGCAACAAGTAATGGCGATGTAAAAAAACGTGTGGTGTCAGGCGAAGTATGGTGCGGTTTAACCGATACTGACGATGCCTATGAGGCAATTAAAGAAGGTGCTAATGTTGGTGTAGTATTTCTTGACCAAGAAGGAATAGGTAGCCTTATAATGCCAAATACGGTTAATTTAATTAATAACTCACCAAATCAGGAAAATGCTAAGAAGCTTATAGATTATCTATTAAGCAAAGAAACAGAGGCTAAATTGGCGGAGTCTTGTGCTCAAATGCCTTTACATAAGGGTGTTGAAATACCAAAAGATATACCTTCGCTTGATAATATAAAGCCTATGAATATTGATTACGATGCTACCTCAAAGAAATTAGAAGAAATTCAAGAGTATTTAAAGGCTTGGGTTGAAGATTAATTTAATTGGATATTGGAAATTTCTTGTTCATCGGTTGGATATTAAATAATTAGTTGAATAACCAACCGAAGAACAAGGAATAATCAACAGAATAACAGGACATTAATAATATAATAAAAATGATAAAAATAATAAAACAGCCATTATACTCAACAATATTCGTATTGTTTGTGCTGTTTGTTATTATTCCTATTGCTTATACTTTTTTATCTGTATTTTTTTATGGTACAGATTTGGCAGACAATGTAAATAGTATTAATATAAAGCTGTTTACGCTATTAATTAAAAGTATTAGTTTAGCAGTAATAATTGGATTAGTTTCAACCATATTTGGTGCTGTATTGGGGTTTATTCTTTACAAAACTAAAATTCGTTTAGCTTCATTTTTTAAGATATTGTTATTGATTCCGTTGTTTATATCGCCATATATTTTGGCAGTAGCTTGGAAAGATTTTTTCTTTATTATTTTTAATAATTCAAGTATAGTATCATCGTATTTTGGTGTGATAGTAGTACTTATAAGTATTTATACGCCACTTTCAATGTTAATTATTGGTAGTGCTTTTACAAATATAAGTTCCGATATTGAAGAAAGTGCTTTACTAATAACAAACACGTCGAGAATGATTTTTAAAATTGTTCTTCCTCTTATAAAACCTGCACTAATATCATCGTTTATACTTGTTTTTATATTTAGCATTTCGGAGTTTTCTGTACCTGCTTTTTTGGGTGAGAAAGTTTTCACTACCGAGATATTCACCCAATTTTCAGCATTTTACAATCATTCGCTTGCAATATTGCAGTCGCTATTACTGATTATTGTTTGCTTTTCATTACTATATTCTGAAAGAAAATATATTTCTAATGCACCGTTTATATCGGTAAGTAGTAAGGGGAGTAGCTTAAAAAAATACAAATCAAAATTGGGGTTTGTTTTTATATTATTATGGTTTGTATTAAGCATTTTATTGCCTTTTGCAACTCTTGTTTATCAGTCGTTTATTAATGGTACTGAGGCTTTTACAAAAGCATTCGACTTGCTATTACCAACATTTTCGAGCTCAATAATTTTATCATTAACATCAGCAATAATAATTGTTTTTATAGGGTTTGTAATACCATATTACACAAGAAAAAAGCAAAACAGTATTATTAATTGGCTGTTACTCTTTGCATTTACAATTCCATCAATAATATTAGGAATAAGCCTAATTAAGTTTTACAATCAACCAATATTTAATATTATATATTCAAGTTATGCAATAATTGTAATTGGTTTTATTGCAAAATTCTCGTTTATTTCAACAAAATTGATTGCAAACTCAATAAAACAAATACCCGAATCGCTAATAGAAACAGCCCAAATAATAGGAGTGAAGCGACTTTCATCAATAACAAAAATTGTATTACCCTTAATAATGCCAAGTTTGTTTATTACTTTTATTATTATCTTTATTTTTAGTTTTGGCGAATTAGGAACAACAATAATGCTATTTCCTCCTGGAACTGAAATTTTACCAATAAAAGTTTTTACAATAATGGCAAATGCACCGCAGTCGCTTACAAGTGCTATGACACTTATTGTATTTGCTATAACACTACTAATAATTAGTGCATTATATTTAATATTTAAAATTCTGTTTAATGATAGAACTAAATAACATAACACATAATTACAAGGATAAAGTAGTTTTTACCGACTTTTCGTTAAAGGTAGAAGCAAGTAAATTAACCTGTTTACTTGGCGATTCAGGAAGTGGAAAAACAACAATTTTACGTTTAATAGCAGGCTTAGAAATACCCAAAAAAGGAAATGTTGTAATTGATAATAAAACAGTTACATCAGATAACAATATAGAAACAGAAGCAAATAAACGAAATATTGGTTATATTTTTCAAGACTTGGCACTATGGCCACACCTTACTGTATATAAGAATATTGCATTTGGTTTACAAGAGCAAAAAACTGAAAATATTAAACAAACTATTATTGAAATTTTAACACAATTCGGAATCGAGGAACATATAAATAAGTATCCACATCAATTATCAGGAGGGCAGAAGCAACTAGTTGCAATAGCTCGTTCGTTGGTATTAAAACCTCAACTATTACTTATGGACGAACCTCTCTCAAACCTTGATGTAAAGCTAAAACGAAAGCTTTTAGAGCATATCAAAACAATAAAACAACAGTATGATTTAACAATAATTTATGTTACTCACGACCATCGCGAGGCATTTGAAATAGCTGATAATATTGTAGTGCTAAATAATGGTAGAATTGAGGACAGTGGGAGTGTAGAGCATATTAAAAACTCGAAAAACGAGTATGTTAAATATTTCTTAGAGTATTAAACAAGAAGTGGTTCAAAAATACTTTTTAGATAGCATATCGCTTAAATTATATCGTTCCCTCTAGGCGAAGAACCTGTCCCGAGAATCGGGAGGGACAGGGAGATTGATTGTTGGTTATTGAGTGTAACGAAAGAGTTAAAACTTAAAATTTTAACGTCATTGCGCGGAAGTATGACGAAGCAATCTTAATATCATGAGATTGCCACACTCGTTCCTTGTTAGTAACGACAGTACAAAACTTAATTTGGTGATATTTAAATAGTTAATAATTGGATATTCCTTGTTCGTCTGTTGGATATTCAAAAGAAAAGAATAACCAACCGATGAACGGAGATACTTCGCTACGCTCAGCATGACAGCTTCGGATTTAAGTTTAGTAGTAAACTCTATCCCGAATTTGTTTCATGAGCAAAAAGGAGTTCTTGTTATGCAAAAGGTAACAAATATTATATCAAAATAACGTTAAATATAAATTGATAGATAAAAAATAGTATCAAAAAAACAACTTCACATATAAATTACATACTTTTGCGTTTCTAATTTTTTGAATAATGATAAACGAATATATACAACAAGCATATAAAATTCTTGATGGCGAGGAGCTTAGTAGAGAGTTAATAGATAAATTATCAGAACTTGAAGGTGTTGATGTAATGGATTTAATGTCGTTGGCAAACAAGGTGAAAACCAAATTTGCAATGCCAATGCACGTTTGTACTATAATGAACGTAAAATCGGGGCTTTGTAACGAAGATTGCAAGTTTTGTGCTCAATCACTTCATAATAACGCAGATGTAGAGCGATACCCATTATCTTCGAAAAAAGAAATGAGAGAACAAGCTGCTGAGGCTTTTAAATACGATATAAAGAGTTTTGCACTAGTAACAAGCGGTACAGGTTATAAAAAGGCTAATTCTGAGTTTAAAAAAATAATCGATTCAATTGATGATATTCACGAAAATGTAGAAGGTTCAAGAGTTTGTGCATCAATTGGTTTTTTAAGCGATGAAACAGCAAAAGCACTTGCAGACCATAATATTGCAAACTATAATATTAACCTGCAAACTTCTGTTGACCAGTACGGAAAGTTAATTTCTACAACGCACACCATTGAAGATAGAATTGAAACAATAAAACTGCTAAAAAAATATGGAACAAAAGTGTGTTCGGGCGGTATTATTGGTGTTGGGGAGAGTATGAAAGACCGTATTGATATGGCTTACACGCTTAAAGAGTTAGATGTTGATGTAATTCCGTTAAATGTACTTGTGCCAATACCCGGAACACCAATGGAAAATAATGTGGAAATTGATGTATATGAGGTTGCAAAAGTTTTTGCATTGTATCGTTTAATTAATCCGACTAAAGTTTTAAAGTTTGGTGCAGGTAGAGAAACTGTAATGAAAGACTTTCAAGCTCTACTTATGTTAAGTGGTGCAAATGGCTTTTTAACAGGTGGTTATTTAACTACTAGAGGTAGAGATAGTAAAGAAGATATACGCTTTGAAAAGCAATTGCGATTATTTTCATAATTTATAATTTACCATAAAACTATGGAGGTAAAACAATTAAATTCTAAAGATTTTAATCTATGCGGTAAGATTAAATTGGTGCAACTTTCAGAAAATGAGATAGCTATTGTTAAAAAACGTAAAAGCCGAATTATTGTAAAAGATGGATATAAAATTATAGAACAAGCTGAAGCAATAAAAGCTGTAAAACATAATATTAAAGTAAGTTTAATTATTTCCAGTAATAATATTTGTAGTAAAACTATTAATTTATTGGGTGAAAAAAATATTAATATTATTTCTGAATAATATATAAAATCATCGGTATTTAATGCCAAAATAAATATTAATAATATAAGATTAAATACTCAATTTACTATTTGCTAATCAGGTTTTTAATATAAATCGAAACTCTTACATTTTGGTGTCGTAGTTAGGTTTAAACAACTAAAAATCTTAATTATGTATTCCAAATATTTATTTGTATTTTTTTCTATTGTATTTGTTGTATTTTCTTCTTGTAGAAAAGAGGAAGTTGTAAATGATATTCCAGACGAGATTCAAGCTCAACAAACTGTAAACGACTTAAAAATTGATAAATACTTTGATTTTAGTTTAATAAAAAATATTGATTTACAATTGTCTACGATAGGTAATAATGGAACTGTATTAAAAAATGTTAGGATAGATATTTATAACTCAAACCCTTCATTTGAAGCACAAGAAATAAAAAAAGCAAAACTCATATATTCGGGAGTAACAGACAATAACGGGCAATTATCAGCAAATATTGATGTGCCAAAAAGCTTGGAAGATATTTATATATCGCCACGGTTCTTAGGTTTAGAAACAAATATTCGTTTTTCAGCAAACTCAAGTATAGTTTATACATTCGGAGGAGTTAATCAAGTAAATATTACTAAATCAATACACAATATTAATCAGGATAATTATTTAACAATTGGTGGCTGGAATTCACAAGGTTTACCCGATTATTTAGAGCCAAATTCAGATGTAATAGACCAAGGGTTATTAGATGATATAAATACCTCATTACCGGAAAATGTATCAGGAGGAATACCCGCAACGCACCCTGAGTTTTTAGCAGGTGTTGAAACAAATTTAGTTTTACAAGAGAATGCTGAAGTATGGATAACTTTTGTTCATGAAGGTGCGGGTTATAGAAATGCGCTAGGATATTTTACATACCAACAAGATAATCCTCCAACATCTGTTAATGATATAAATAACTATACAATTGCTTTTCCCAACGCTTCTTATGTAAACTCAGGAGGCGAACTTGAATCTGGAGATAAGGTTCAATTAAAATATTATGATGAGAGTTTACAAGCATTTGTAGATGAATTTCCTGCAGGAACTGTTATTGGATGGTTTTTAGTTTCAAATGGTTGGAATGGTACAAATGTTGGAGATGGTAATTATAAATACTATTCAATCTCTGAGTTTAACCCTGAGAGTGATGCTAGTTTAAAACAACACAATGTTTTACTATACGATAATCAACGAAATTTAGTTTTAATTGGGTTTGAAGACTTAAATAGAGAGCAGTGGTGTGATAACGATTTTAATGATGCTGTTTTTTATGCAACAGCAACACCTTCAACTGCCATTGTTACTGATAATATGGAAACAATAGATTCTGACAGTCAAGATACTGACGGTGACGGAATTAATGATAATGTTGACGATTATCCTAATGATGCATCTAAAGCTTTTAATTCGTCATTTCCTGATAATATAACTTTTGGCACATTAGCTTTCGAAGATTTATGGCCATATAAAGGAGATTACGATTATAATGATTTAGTTGTTGATTATCAGTTTAATTTAATAACTAATTCGTCAAATTTCATAACAGAATTGGAAGCGAAATTTGTTGTAAAAGCAATAGGTGCAAGTTATAAAAATGGTTTCGCCTTCGAATTACCTATTTCACCTAGCTTAATCGCTGCTGTAAACGGACAAAATATTGAAGAATCGTATGTAACTTTATCGTCAAATGGAACAGAAAGCGGACAAACTAATGCTGTGATCATTGTTTTTGATAATGCATTTAATATATTAACACACCCCGGAGGAGGAACAGGTATTAATACTGTTATTGGAAATACTTATGTACAACCCGATACAATAAATATATTAATTAAATTTAATACCGCTTTAAGAAGTGATATGCTTGGTGATCCACCTTATAATCCGTTTATAATTATTGATTTAGATAGGGGAAAGGAAGTGCATTTAGCAGATAAAGCACCAACTGATTTAGCTGACGAAAGTTTGTTAGGTACAGGAAACGACGATAGTAATTCATCAACAAATAGATATTATAAAACTTCAAATAATTTGCCTTGGGCTATTAATATACCTCAATCGTTTGATTATCCTGTTGAAAAAGCATCTATTATTGATGCTCATTTAAAATTTGGCAATTGGGCAGAGAGTAGTGGTGGTGTATATACCGATTGGTATACAGATAAGGCAGGATATCGAAAATCTCAAAATATTTATACGCATTAATTTAATGAAAAGATAGCTCAATATAAACTTATGTGTTATGTTGAACTCTCTTTTTTATACGAAACTCATATTATGTATGATGTTTTTTATAATTCATTAAATTAATACATTATACAATAAATTAATAATTCATTGTTTTTTATTAGTCAAAAATTCTAAAAAATAAAAAATACACATTACTTTTATAGCTTATATTTTTTATAAAGTAGAAGTATAGAGTATGAATAAGTTTGATCCTAAACAAAACTACGAGAAAACC
>Ga0256827_10002351_pt1 | contig 12212 bp, 11 predicted proteins | sample CV84metaG_FD_185977 | JGI IMG/M metagenome (GOLD analysis project Ga0256827, IMG submission 185977) | Hydrothermal vent microbial communities from East Pacific Rise, Pacific Ocean - CV84 | ecosystem: Environmental > Aquatic > Marine > Hydrothermal vents | place: Pacific Ocean: East Pacific Rise... | reverse complement strand
GGTTTAACAATAGTACTTAATGATTTAGATATTAAAAACCATGGCTATGGTTACGGTTATGGATATTATGGAGAATAAAAGGTAATCTAGATCTGAAAGCCTATGATTGTAATATCATCATTTTGTTCCTCTTTACCTTGATAGGTAGAGAGTATAGATAGTAGGGTTTCTTTCTGTTTATCAAAAGATTTATCTACTAAGGTATGTAATGTTTTTAGTAAACGTTTGCGTCCAAAAGAGAATCCTTTTTCTCCACCATTTTGGTCAATGTATCCGTCTGTGGTTAGGTAAAATTGCATACCATTTTGAAGTGGAAGAGTAAATGTTTTATAAGTATCATGAAGGTTTGACTGTTTATACCCTAATGATTTTCTCTCACCTTTGAGTAGATGAATTGTATTGCCTTCTGTGTAAAAGAGTGAAATATTGGCACCAGCATATTGAAGATAGTTCTCTTTTTTATTTATATACACAACCCCTGCATCTGCACCTACGTTGCTATGTCCATACTCTTGTTTAAGTAAATTTTTAAAAGATTGATTTATATATTGTAAGATTAAATCAGGAGTATAGGTATGGTGTTGAAGTTCTTGGTTCAGTTGTTCTTGTATGGCTTTCATAAGCATGGTAACAAAAGCACCTGAGACACCATGACCTGTACAGTCAATGATAACAAGAAAATATTCATCTTCGTTTAACTTTGTAAAAAAGTAGATATCTCCACCCACAATATCTTTAGGTTTCCAAATCACAAAATAATGTTTAAAGCACTCTGCTAAATCATTGTCTTGAGGTAGAATACTCCTTTGTATTAAAGAAGCATAGGTAATACTGTCTTGTATATGTTGATTTGTTTTAGCCAACTCTTCTGTACGCTCTGCTACTTTGTACTCTAGACTTCTGTTGAGTTCTCGTAACTCTAGGGTTTTTTCTTTTACAATTTTCTTTAACTTTTTATTGAGAAAAATAAAAATAAAAATAATGGTCAATACAATAGATAAAATAATGAAAAGTAGTTTCCAATTTAACTCTTTTTGAATTTTAATAGAAGTCCATTTTCGGTAAATAGTATTGAGATCAGATTGTGAAATATCAGAGAGAGCATTATCAATACTTAAAAAGACTTCTGGTGCAATATGTTTCTGTAGTGCTAGTTTTAAATGAAACATATAAGACATTTTAGTATAGATTTTTGTTTGATTAAAGCCTAAAATATTGATGTAGTATAGAGCCGTAATTCCATTAATTGCAAAAAAATCAATCTCTTTATCTTCAATGGCTTTAAATCCATATTTTACATTTTTAAGGGTTTTAAAGTGTGCATGAGGATATTGGGTTTTAATCCATGTACCTAAAGAGTTTCCTTTAACAATACCAATGGTTTTGCTATCAAAATTTTCATCTAAGCCTAATGGCTTCTCTTTGTGTGAAACCAAGACAGCAGGATAGGAGTAAATATTGTGTTTTGTAAATTGTAAATACTTAGCACGTTCTTCCGTATAGGGGACAGCACTAAACATATCGGCTTTTCCCTCTCTCATAAGGGTTACAGAGTCTTCCCAATTTTTTGTATGTATTGCCTGAAAAGTAATACCTGTTTTTTGAGAAATGAGATGAATTAAGTCAGAAATAATACCTACATGTATATTACGCATTTCATCATTCCACTCAAAAGGTCTCCAATCAGGATCATATACATAAGTAATTTTATGTTTCATAAATGAATTTAAATTTCCAAAGTAACGTTCAGATTTATTTGAAATCCATTTTTGTTCAATCTCTTTTAATTCAGATGTTGAGAGTGCCTTAAATCCTTCATTAAAAAGTGTAATATTTTTTGTATCTGTTGAGATAGCATCTATTTTTGAACTTTCAATAAACAGAGAACTCTTTTGAATAAAAGGGGTATATTGATGGGTAATTGCAAAATAGGAAAGTGCAATACTGTCATCATAAATGGCATCTACTTTCTTATTTAGCAGTGCTTTAAAAAGTGTTTCATAATCATTATATGAATAGATAGTTGATTGTGGAAATTTTGTTTTAAGTGGTATCTTATAGTCATTCCCAATAATACCTATATGTTTAATACTTTTTTTAAAGCTATTGAGAGTATAGAGAGATGTTTGTGTTTGGTAGTAAGGAATACTCTTTTTCATCCATGATTCATAAGGGGTAGTACCTAGAAAAAAATCTACTTCTTTATTTTGTGCTAATTCAAGTGCATTATCCCAATCTTTTGCTTTGACAAAAGTTAGTGTATGGTGGTTTTTTTTAGCTAGTAGTTTCCATATATCTATAAATAGACCATAGGCTTTTCCTTTAATATTGTAAGAAAAAGGTGCATAGTCTGGATCATAAGAAACAGTAATATGCTTTGCATTTATAGAAGTGACAAGTAGAAAAGAGAGAAGAATAATCTTAATACAATGCACAATTAATCTTTTTTATAATGTTGTGCAAAGTTTAAAGTAAAATTTATCTTCATCTATAGTGGTAAATTCAAAAGTAAGTGACTCAATTTTTCTTGCAATTTCTAAAAAGCCAAGTCCTCCACCTTTACTATGACTCCCCTTACCACTACGACGTACTTCTCTGTATTGTGTTTTAAGTTCATCTTTTGTTGCTTGTTGAATAAATTCTAACTTCTCTTCTAGTAGTATTTTATCTTCTTTAGAGACAATATTATGACTACAAACAAAATAACTTTCTTCTTTTTTACCTACTAGAATTAAGCCTTTTGGGTCAAAATATTTACTCTCTTTTATTTTTTTAGAGTAGTTCATAATATTTTGGGCTAATTCAATGAAAACAATAAAAATATGGTTAGATGTTTTCATTGAGAGTTCATCTGATTCTACCTCTTTTTCTAAAACACCGGTCATTCCTGCAATAAGTGATTGTGTAAATGAACCACCATAAGCTAAAAAAACAATACTATTTTCTGTTAGTATAGAGTCTATTCTTTCCATAGAAATCATTTGTTATCCTTTAATTGAAATGTAAATTTTGCACCATTTTTTGTATTTTTAACATAAAGTTCTCCTTGATGTTTATGGGCAATTTGTTGGCTCATATAGAGACCAATACCAGTACCTGCATCACCTTTACTTGTAATATGTATATCAAAGATAGTATCTATGATTTCTAAAGGGATGCCTCCAGCATTGTCAATAACTTGAAGCTTTTTATCTGTACCTGTAATAATGATTTGTATTTTTCTTTCAGAGATTTGATTTTGTAAAAATGCATATTTTGCATTATTAATAAGGTTTAAAAGAATATGCTTAAATTCATTTTTATGTCCTTTGAGTTGAAAATCTTCTTTTACATGAAATTCTATTTCTATAGCATACTTAATGAGATCTTCTTTAATTAGCATAAGTACGCTTTGTACCATAGGTTCCAAAAAGAATGGTTTTGACTCCTTAATAGGTTTGAAAAAAGATCGGAAATTATGAAGAGTATCTGTTAAATGTCGTATTTGCAGGAAAGCATCTTTTTTGAAATGTTTAATAGTTTCAGGTGAGACACCATTGTTTTTATTGGCTTCTAAAGAGAGAATATTCATCTGCATAGATAAAATATTGAGAGGTTGTGTCCATTGATGTGCAACTGCATTCATCATCTCTGCAATAGTTACAAAACGTGATTTTTCAAAAAGTAACTCTTCTTGATGCATACGTTTTTGAATCTCTTTTTCTACTTTTTGTTCTAGTTTTGTTTTGTATTGATGTAACTCTTCATGTAACTCTACCATAGCCATTTGTTGTGTATCGGAGAGTTTAATAATTCTATGTAAACGTTTATCTTTTTTTTTATAGATGGAGAGAAGAGCCATCATCTCTTCTCTAATACCTTGACACTCTTCATCTTCAATCTGAGAAAGTTTTTCAATGATTTGGTTAAATTTTTTATTATATTTCATCTCAGTAGCCTATTACTTTATAGTAAGTTGAATGTTAAGGTCTTCAAAATCTTCTATGAAGTCTTCTCCCGCTTCTAAGGCACTCTCATTCTCCTCATCATAAATCCACTGAATTGTAAGTTTTGTTTCATCTTTGTAATCTTCAAGTAAGTCAAAAAAATCAAAAAAGAGTTTTGAGCTACTGGAGTTAAAGTAAATAATTTCCATTTTTACTGTAAGTGTTGGTTGTGGATTTTTAAAGAATGCTTCTACCCAATTCATAAGTGGTTGATAGAATTCAAAGGTATTTTCAGGGTATGATTTACCAATAAGTGTAATGGTTGAGGCTTGTGTGTCAAGTATAATCTCTGGGGTATATTTTGTTGCTTCTATATGTAAAGTTTCCATTGACAATTCCTAAATTGATTAATATCTATTGTAGTCTTTTTTCTAACACTAATTTAGTCTATTTTTATTTTTTAAAAAATAGAAGAGAAAATTTACTCTTCTATATAATTCTTAAGCTTTCTACCTACTTTAGGGTGTTTAAGCTTTTTAATGGCAGATGATTCTATTTGTCTAACCCTCTCTCTAGTTACAGAAAGTTCTTTACCAATCTCCTCAAGAGTTCTGTCACTCTCATCTTCAAGCAGACCAAAACGCATACGGATTACAGCTTTTTCTCTCTCGTTGAGTTGATCTAGTACATCATCTATTTGGTTGTTTAAGTCATCTTTTAGTACTACATCTGTTGGTGAAAGAGTAGTTTTATCTTCAATGAAGTCACCAAATCTACCATCATCCTCATCACCTACTGGAGTTTCAAGTGATACTGGCTCTTTAGTAATTTTAATGACATTTTTTACTTTATCTACCGATAACCCTACCTCTTCAGCTATAGTGTCAAGATCTGGCTCTTTTCCTGTCTCTTGTAAGTATTTCCTAATAATTTTATTAATACGGTTAATAGTCTCAATCATGTGAATAGGAATACGGATTGTTCTTGCTTGGTCTGCTATGGCTCTGGAGATGGCTTGACGTATCCACCATGTAGCGTAGGTTGAAAATTTGTATCCTTTTTCATACTCAAATTTATCAACAGCTTTCATAAGACCAATGTTTCCCTCTTGAATAAGGTCAAGGAATGGTAAGCCTCTGTTTGTGTAACGTTTTGCAATAGATACAACCAATCTAAGGTTTGACTTAGCCATACGTGTTTTTGCTACTTCAGATTTGGCTTTACCTTGACGAATTTGATTTAGAATATCTTTTAGTTTCTCTTCTGAAAGATCAAAACCACCCTTAGATGCTTCTCTAGTTTCAAACAGTTTTTTAATTTCAACATAAGTACTAACCATAGTAGTCTCAGGTACAGAATCAATAATGTCATCTTTATCCATATTAATAATATTTGAAAGTATCTTTTGGTGATTATCTCTTAATGTATCGTTAAAAAGAGGAAGCTTGTACTCCAATCTTTTTAACTCTTTATCAAAACTATCATCAGAGGTGAGAGCTGTTTCCATAGCTTTTACAAGTTCGTTAATAAGTTTTGATGTTGGACCAAGATCTAAAAGAGATAGTTTAAGTTGCTCTTTTTTAAATGCAATTTTAAGACGTTCATGAAGTATTTTAAGAGCATCAGTTTCAGTCTCCATAAATGTATCTAACTCATCACGAGATTTCATCCACTCTTTTTTAGCTTTCTCAAGTTTTTTGAAGCTATCAATAACTTGCTTAACTCTTTTGTTGTCTTTTGGTGCCTCTTTTTTAACTTCTGTTGCTGCTTCATCAGTGCTACCTTCTTTATCATCAGCTTCAGCTTTTTCGTCTTCAAAACTTTTAAAAAGCTCTTTTACTCGTCTTTCACGGTTAAGTAGAGGTCCTTTATAGTTTATGATGTACCCAATAAGATAAGGAACAGAGCAGATAGCATCTATAATAATATCTTCACCCTCTTCAATACGCATAGAGAGATCTACTTCTTCTTCTTTAGTTAGAAGTGGTATTTTCCCCATTTCACGTAGATACATTCTTACAGGAGAGTCTGAACGGCTCCACTCAAGTAACTCTTTCTCTTTATGTAAATCAAACTCATCTTCATTAACAGATTCAGCAAGCTTTTTTCTAGCTTCTTCTCTCTTTTTTGCCTCTTTTTCCGTAAGAAATTTTGCAAATTCAGAAGCAGATATTACTTCAATTTTTGAATCTGTGGCAAACTTATGGATTTTCTTTGCTTGTGCAGCAGTAGGTTGTTTGTTGAACTCTTTTGCAATATTCTCAAGTGTAACAACATCACCTTTTTTTTTAGACTTGAATAGAGCCTCTACGTTCTTCATGCTATCTTTTACAGCCATTTAAATCCTTGATTTTTGAGGTTGAATTTCCTCAGATATAATTAAGGTGGATTATACCGAAATTTTATTAAAAAATAGTATAAAATTTGTTAATTTTTGATTTTTTAGCTATAATCGCGAAAATTTTAAGGGAGAATACTCCCAAATGAAGGAATGACTTTGCAAGGTAAAGTTTGGAAATTTGGTGATAATATAGACACAGATCTTATCATCGCCGCAAGATATCTTAATACATCTGAGCCAGCTGAATTGGCAAAATATGTTATGGAAGATGCAGACCCTGAGTTTGTTTCAAATATGAGTGAAGGTGACATTATTGTTGCTGGTGAAAATTTTGGTTGTGGTTCAAGTCGTGAGCATGCACCCATAGCTCTTAAAGCTGCAGGTGTTTCTGCTATTATAGCTCCGACATTTGCACGCATATTTTACAGAAATGCATTCAATATGGGACTTCCTATTTTTGAATTGGAGGAAGCTGCAGAGATAAACGAAGGCGATACCGTAAGAGTAGATATGGATTCAGGAGAGGTAATAAATGTATCTCAGGCTAAAACATACAAGTTTTCTCCTATTCCTGAGTTTATGCAAGAGTTGGTAGATACAGGTGGATTAATAGAATTCGCTAAAAAAGAGATAGCAGAAAAGGCAAAGTAATATGGGTAAAAGTTATAAAATTGGTGTAATCAAAGGTGATGGTATTGGTCCAGAAATCATTGATGAAGCTATTAAAGTACTTGATGCAGTCTCTGTAGCACAGGGTTTTAACCTTAAGTATGAAGAGTTACTTCTTGGTGGGTCTGCCATAGATGAAACAGGTGTTCCTCTTCCAGATGAGACAATTCAGGGTGTAAAAAAGTGTGATGCTGTTCTTTTTGGTGCTATAGGTGGACCAAAATGGGATACACTTGAGAGACACTTGCGTCCGGAGTCTGGACTTTTGGGACTTCGTAAAGAGATGGGAACATTTGCAAACCTTAGACCAGCAATGGTTTATGATGAGTTAGTGAATGCATCAAGTCTTAAAGCAGATGTTATTCGTGGTGTAGATATTATGGTTGTTCGTGAATTGACAGGTGGTATCTATTTTGGTCAGCCGAGAGAGTTACACGAAGAGAAAGCTTTTAATACTATGGTATATACTAGAGAAGAGGTAAAACGTATTGCAGTTGTTGCTTTCGATATTGCAATGAAACGTGATAAACGTATCTGCTCTGTAGATAAAGCAAATGTACTTGAAGTGAGTCAATTCTGGAGAGAGATTGTAGAAGAGATAGCAAAAGATTATCCTGAAGTTGAATTAACACATATGTATGTAGATAACGCTGCAATGCAACTTATTCGTGATCCTAAGCAGTTTGATGTGATTTTAACAGGAAATATTTTTGGAGATATTCTTTCAGATGCAGCATCTATGCTTTCTGGTTCTATTGGGCTTCTTCCATCTGCGAGTACAGGAAAAGGTGTTGGACTGTTTGAGCCTATTCATGGCTCTGCACCTGACATTGCTGGACAGGGAATTGCAAATCCACTGGCAACTATCTCCTCTGCAAGTATGATGTTACGTTATGCATTAGGTGAAAATGATGCAGCAGATAAAATAGATGATGCCATTAAAAAAGCACTCTCTGAAGGTTATCGTACAGGTGATCTTGGTGATTATGATGCGAAAGAGATCTGTACTTGCACGGAGATGGGTGATATTATTGCCAATTACAGTTCTAAATAGGCATTTAAAATGGAAAAAAGAGCAAGAGTTTTAATAAATTGTGAAGATGCAAAAGGTTTAGTATATAAAATTTCTAAAGTTTTTTATGATAGAGATCTAAACATCGATAACAACCGTGAATTTGTAGATAAAGAGCATGAAAGATTTTTCATGCGTACTGTTGTGACGGGTCTTTTTAAGAGCGATGAATTACTTCATGAACTGAAATCTGTTGTTCCTCAAGATGCACATATACGTGTAATTGAGCCTAAAGATAAAAAAATTGTTATTTTAGCAACTAAAGAGTCTCATGCTTTGGGTGATATACTCATCCGTTATGCTGATGGTGAATTAGGTGCAGAGATAGAGTGTGTCATAGCAAACCACGATACACTAAAAGTTCTTGTTGAACGTTTCAATATCCCTTTTTTCCATATTCCTGCTGAAGATTTGAGTAGAGAAGAGCATGAGGAGAAGGTAATGGAGTGCATAGACAAACATGAGTTTGATTATATTGTTCTTGCTAAATATATGCGTATATTAACCCCAACTTTTGTAAAAGCCTATCCTCAGCAAATTATTAATATTCACCACTCATTTTTACCAGCATTTATAGGTGCTAACCCATATAAACAAGCTTTTGAAAGAGGTGTAAAAATTATTGGGGCTACGGCACACTTTGTTACAGATGATCTTGATGAAGGTCCAATCATCGCACAGGATGTCATACCCGTCAATCATCGTCTTACATGGAAAGATATGCAAAGAGCAGGTCGAGATGGAGAAAAAATTGTTCTCTCTCGTGCTTTGGCACTTGTACTTCATGACAGAGTATTTGTAAACGGCAATAAAACAGTTATTTTTTAGAGTTTTTTACAGCAATTATTATAGTTTGGAGTAGGGACTTGTACTTCATGATAGAGTATTTGTAAACGGCAACAAAACAGTTATTTTTTAGAGTTTTTTTACAGTAATTATTATAGTTTGGAGTAGGGACTTTAGTCCCATCAAATGGGACTAAAGTTCCTGCTCCTATAGCTTTTTTTAATAGTATGAAGGGTGAAGTTCACCTTGAAAGAGGAAATTAAATATGTTCAATATTGTATTAGTAGAACCACAAATCCCACCAAATACTGGAACCATAGGACGACTTTGTGTCAATCTTGGTGCAACTTTACACTTAGTAAAACCATTAGGTTTCGATATAGATGATAAAGCTGTTAAACGTGCAGGATTGGATTATTGGAAAAAACTTGACCTTGTTGTGTGGGAAAATTTTGCTGAATTTCTTGAAGCACATCCTATTGATGAACACTCCTATATGGCAACAACAAAAACAGATAATCTATACTTTAATGCTCCTTTTAAAAAAGGTGACTACATTCTATTTGGATCAGAAACTAAAGGTATAGATGAAAAGGTACTTTTGGCACACACTGAGCAGTGTATAACCATTCCTATGGGTGGGGCAGGTAGAAGTCTTAATTTGGGTGTATCTGTAGGTGTTGTAATTTATGATGCATTGCGTCAAAATTATGATGGTTTTGAAAAAATTACTATAGAAAATACATTGAAAGGACAATAATGTCATTTGGAGATTATCTTTATATTGCTGTGGCTATTTTGTTTTCATATATGACGTTTACAATTATACGTAATAATTTTCTTTCTAAGTTTGATGAAGAGGAGAGACGTATAGATTTAGTTGATGAGTATGAAGAGGATTATGTTTCATCTGAAACTATAGAAAGAGAAGATAGCAAAAGAGAAAAAAGAGACTAAACCTCTATTTACCAACTTTTGGATAAAATCTATAATTAATTTCTTATAGGAATCCAAAAGATGACACAAGCACTACTTATTGAAATCGGCGTAGAAGAACTTCCTGCTATACCACTACTTAAAATCATATCAAATATAGAAAAATCATGGACAAATATACTCAAAGAGTATAAATTGTCATCAGACTTTGACTTTGTATATACTCCTAGAAGAGTTGTTCTAAAACACAGTTCAATGCCGGTTAAACAAGCGGACAGTACTGTTGAACTTTTTGGACCTCCTTTAGTGGCTGCCGTAAGAGATGGTGAGCCAACAAAAGCAGCTGAAGGATTTGCCCGTAAATGTGGTGTAAGTTTTTCTGAACTTGCACGTGCAGAGAAGAATGGAAAAGAGGTACTCTATTTCAAAAAAGAGGAGAAGGGTTTAGAGACATCTACTCTTCTTCAAAAAATGTTGGAAAAGTGGATAGCCTCTATGTCATTTGGAAAAATGATGCGTTGGGGTAGCAGAACAGATGAGTTTATTCGTCCCATAAGATGGTTACAAGTTAGACTTGGAGAAGATTCTGTACCTGTAGAGCTTTTTGGTGTTAAATCAGATATTAAGACTTATGTACACCGTATGGTCTCTTATGATGCTATTGAAGTTGCCAATATAGATGCTTATGAATCTATTTTAGCTAAGGGTGCAGTGATGCTTAAGCCTAAAGATAGAGAATCTAAAATATTGGCAGAGTTTGATGCTTTAGAGTCAGAATACAATATTATCATAGAGAGGGACAAATCACTAATTGCAGAAGTAGTTGCTATTACTGAAAATCCTAAAGCACTTGTTGGTACTTTTGATGAACTTTTTCTTGAGCTTCCTCCTGAAGTGATTATTACATCTATGAAAGAGCATCAGCGTTATTTCCCTGTATTTGAAAATGGAAAAATAGCCAATAAATTTGTTGTTGTAAGTAATGCTTATACTGATGACTATTCTAAAGTGATAGCAGGAAATGAGCGTGTACTTAAACCTCGTCTTGCAGATGGTCTTTTCTTCTATCAAAATGACTTGAAAAATGGACTCTCAACAGATGGTCTTGAAAAGGTACAGTTTATTGATGGTTTGGGTACACTTTCAGATAAAATCAGTAGAGAGAAGCGTATTTCCATACGTCTTTTAGCTCTTTACATGGAAAAAGTTGAAGCTGAAAGTGCTAAGAATAATATAGAACTTGAAAAAGCAATGGACAGAGCAGTGAATCTTGCAAAAGCAGACTTAATGTCTGAAATGGTATATGAATTTACTGAACTTCAAGGACTTATGGGATATTACTATGCTAAAGCATTGGGTGAAGAAGAGGTAGTATATAACGCCATAAAAGAACAGTATATGCCAGTTGGTGAGGGGGCAGACCTTCCAAGCTCTGTTTTCTCTTCTATAGTTGCGATGAGTATTAAACTAGATACACTTTTTGGACTCTTCTCTGTAGGAAAAATTCCGACAGGTTCTAAAGATCCGTTTGCACTTAGACGTGCAGTGAATGGTATTGTTCGTATTGTTACTGCATACGATTTGAGTTTTAATATTGATGATATTATTGTTTTGCTCAAAGATTCTTATGATGATTTTGATACTAAATTACTGAGTGATTTTATTATAGAACGTATAAATAAATCACTCGATGCTAACCCATCGGTCATTGCAGCAGTGCTTGCTTCCGGGGAAAGAGATATCAATGAGATAGCAAAAAAAGTAGCAGCACTCAATGAAATAGTCTCTTCAGATACTTTTAAAGAGCAATTTTCGACTTTTAAGCGTGTTGCAAACATTTCTAAAGATGTTGATTTAGAGAGTGAACTAAATATTGATACCTCACTTTTTAAAGAAGATGCAGAAGTTACACTCTACAATGCTTATGAAAAAGTGATCAATCAAGATTACTCAAATTACACAACACAATTTGAAGCTTTATTTGGGCTTAAAAGAGAGTTAGATAGTTACTTTAATGATGTTATGGTCAATGCAGAAGATATAGACTTGAAAAATAATAGACTCAATACAATCGGGTCTGTTTATAAAACTTTTAAAGATATTGCGGATATTAAAGAGATTACGGTTTAGAAATTAGGAAATCTAGGGTCTGGGGTGTGCTAAGAAGGTGTAACAACTAAAGTAATTTAGGAGGATTACATTAGCCATGCTATATAAGAGATGGTAGGAACGAGGAGTATCTCTATAGACTTTTTAGATATATAGAATATAATCCACTCAAAGCCAAAATATATAGTAGCGTAGGAGAGTACACCTTCGCACTACTAGCCACTATGCTTAATAAAAATCAAACTGTTGTCTCCTGTGCTAAACAGTCAAAGCTGAAAAAAGAGTATCATCATGAATGGATACAAGAACTACTCGAAAAACCACTCAAAAGAGCAAAAAGAGATGGAAGAGGAACAAAAAAGAAAATAGTACA
>Ga0256827_10002350_pt1 | contig 12214 bp, 9 predicted proteins | sample CV84metaG_FD_185977 | JGI IMG/M metagenome (GOLD analysis project Ga0256827, IMG submission 185977) | Hydrothermal vent microbial communities from East Pacific Rise, Pacific Ocean - CV84 | ecosystem: Environmental > Aquatic > Marine > Hydrothermal vents | place: Pacific Ocean: East Pacific Rise... | reverse complement strand
TCAAATGTATGAAAATGAATTAAAAGCACTGAAAAAAGCAGGACGTTTCAGAGAGCGTACTCTTTTTGATGACAGGTTGGATGATCTTGCTTCCAATGATTATTTGGGGTTATCACATCATAAAAAGCAGTTTAAAAAAGCTGTCAAATTGCTGAATGAGTATGAAACTTTAAGTTCTAAAGCAAGTATGCTTGTCAATGGCTACCATCCGATCCATCGTATTTTTGAAATGACCATAGCAGAGTATAATGGTTTTGAAGAAGGCTTGGTGGCAGGTTCCGGATTTCTTGCCAATATGTCTCTTATAGAAGCGTTGGTTCGTAAAGGGGATATGCTCTTCATGGATGAAGAGTATCATGCCTCGGGTGTGATGGCTTCGCAGCTTTTAGGTGACAGAGTGGTTACATTTATACATAATGATATGAATGATCTGAAACAGAAACTGGAAGCGTATCCGGCAAAAAGACAGATCATCGCAGTTGAAGGTATTTACTCCATGAGTGGTGATCTTTGTGATAAAAAGATCTTTGATCTTGCCGATGAGGCAAAAGCGTTAATGATCGTTGATGAAGCACATTCTGCAGGTGTTTTGGGTAAAAAACTTTTAGGTATTTTTGAACATTATCATATTTCCATTAATGAACGTCATATTAAAATGGGTACACTTGGTAAAGCCTACGGCTCTTACGGAGCATATATTCTTGCCTCTGCAAATATTATCTCTTTCTTGGTGAACAGAGCAAAACCGATCATTTATTCAACAGCACCTTCTGTGTTTGACACTGCTTTGGCATTGGTAAATTTTGAACATATACGTAAAAATGCAAAAGAGTACAGAAAAAAGATCAAAGAGAGACAAGCGGTGGTAAAAAAGACCCTTGGCATAGAATGTCAAAGTTTGATTCTTCCTATAGAAATGAAGAGTAATGATTTTACGATGTTCATGCAAAAAGGTTTGATGGCCCAAGGGTATTTGGTAGGTGCTATTCGTCAACCTACTGTAGATATACCGATACTCAGAGTCATATTGAATCTGGGAGTTTCAGCAAAAAAGCTTCGACATGTGTTGGCACTCATTAGGCATAACACGGTACAATAGAAATAAAAATTTCAAAGGGTTGATTTGTTCAGTAGTTTAGTCAAGGGTTCTATTATATTGACAATGTTATTTGTTGTAGCCCTTACGGCAGCATTTATTTATGCCTATGAAGAGATCTCTCTGGATGCAGATAAACTTATCAATTATAAACCACAAACTTCTTCTGTGATCTTGGATCGAAATGGTAAAAAACTTGCATATATTTTTAGAAAACAGCATCGCCTTTATGCAAACTATGATGAGATACCGGGATTTCTTGTTGAAGGTCTTGTTGCTATGGAAGATACACGTTTTTTTGAACATAATGGAGTGAACCCGGATGCTATCATCCGGGCGATCATTAAAGACATAAAAGCAGGTAAATTTGTTGAAGGTGGAAGTACACTTACCCAGCAACTTATAAAAAATAAAATTTTATCCAATGAAAAAAAACTGGCTCGTAAGATTAAAGAAGCGATCCTTGCCCTCAAAATAGAACATGAACTCTCCAAAGAAGATATTATAGAAAGGTATCTTAATGAAATATCGTATGGAAATAACTATTTTGGTGTAAAAACTGCTGCAAATGGATATTTTCATAAAGAGTTAGGTGAACTTACACTGAAAGAATCAGCGATCCTGGTTGGTTTACCAAATGCTCCGAGTTATTATAATCCGCTCAAACATTATAAACGTGCATTGAACCGTGCAAACTCTGTGCTTTATCGTATGAAAAGTATAGGATGGATCACGGAGAGTAATTATCTTCAGGCGGTTAAAGAGTCTCCAAAAATATATAAAACTTCACTGACACAGAATATTGCACCGTATGTTGTAGATGAAGTATTGAGACGTTTTAAAGATAGGTTGGGGGACATACGTACAGGTGGATATAAAATTTATACGACTATAGATATGAAACAACAAGCCATAGCACGTGAAGCAGTTGCGTTTGCATACAAAAAGGCATTAAAGAAATTTAAAGAAAAACCGGAAAAATCTACATTGAATGCAGCATTTGTTGCAGTAGAAAATAATACAGGTGATATTTTAGCAATGGTGGGCGGAGTTGATTATAAAAAGTCGGCGTTCAATAGAGCAACACAGTCTCTGCGGCAACCGGGATCTGCATTTAAACCGTTTATTTATCAGACAGCATTAGATATGGGGTACAACCCTGCAACACCTCTGACAGATCTTGCACGGACATTCCAATATTACTCCAATGGTGTACGTAAAGTGTGGGCACCTAAAAATTATGAACATGATTTTAAGGGGTTTATGCCACTCAGAGAAGCTTTGGTCCATTCACGGAATCTTGCCACTATTAACCTTGTATCAGACCTTGGGGTAAGTACCATACGTAAAAGACTGGCTTTGCTGGATGTCCCTCATATACCAAGAGATATGTCAATTGCACTGGGCAATCTTGGATTGAGTCCTCTTAAAATGGCACAGATCTTTTCAGTTTTCTCCAATAAAGGGCATATGCTTGCTCCGAGGATCGTCAATAAGATTGTTTCAAGGGGAGGTGCAGTTATTTATGCCACACGTCCCAAAGAGATTGCAAACTTTTCTACACCGGATCAAACCTATATGATGACGGATATTTTAAAAGATGTAATTAAAAGAGGTACGGGTAGGAATGCACAGGTAAAGGGTATAGAGCTTGCAGGTAAAACGGGTACGACCAATAAAAATGTGGATGCCTGGTTCTGCGGATACTCACCAACGATAGAGACCATTGTCTGGTTTGGAAGAGATAACAATAAGCCCATAGGACGTAGAGCAACAGGTGGTGCCATAGCTGCACCGGCATTTGCGTATTACTATAAAAAATTACTTGAGCTCTATCCTGAAACAAAGAGATCGTTTGATATTCCTCAAGGTGTATTCCGAGGTGAATATGAAGGCAAGTCAGAACTATATACCGAAATATCACCTTTCCCTGTAAAAAAGATGACTGTGCAGGAAGAGTATGACAGTTTATCATCAGGTGATAACGAACAGGATGAGAGATATGGTGTGATCACTGTAGAAGAGGAAGATATCCGTCCTGAAGAAGATATTGGACTTGCAGAAACTATTAATGTAGATGAAGATGTCAATACTTATGAGTATGATGATCCTATTCATTTAAAAAGAACTGCTCCGGAAGAGCCTGACTCTGATGACAGTGGGACCATGTTTTAATACTTCTGTGAAAGATCGCTTCAGTAAAAAGGAAAATAATGCATAGTTTTGCACCGGAAATAGTGTTGATCACTATCTTATCTTTAGTTGTATTCTCAGATGCTTTGGCAAACAAAATTAAAATACCTTCTGTTTTTATACTGCTTATAGGTTCTTATATTATCTATACCTATTTCAAAGTAGCAGTACCCATAAATCTAGCAGAGCATTTTGATACGATCATTCTCTTCTGTATCCCTCTGATCTTCATGGGAGATGCTTTACATTTACATTTTTCCGATATTAAAAAACATGCCTGGAGTATCTTTTATCTGGCAGTAGTTGCTGTTGCACTGTCCATTACTGTAGGTGCAAGTTTGTATCATTTTAATATCTTTGAAGGCTTGACGCTGGGTGCCTATGTTTCGCTGTTTGCAATCAATATGGCAACTGATGCAGTCTCTGTGCAGTCTGTATTGTCCAGATTTAAAGGTATCAGCCATGATATAAAAGTTTTGATTGAAGGGGAGTCTCTTGGAAACGATGCCACTGCGGTCATTGCTTTTTTCTTCATTGGTCTGCCGTGGATGATGTCAGGAGAAATTGATGCCGGTCATGCTGCCTTGGAAGCAGTCCGTGTTTTTATTGTAAGTATGGGAATAGGTTTGGGCATTGCTTATATTTTCTATATGCTGATGAAACTTTTTTCTGATAAACGCGGGGAACTGTTTTCTTTTATTATTGAGGGATATCTGGCATATGTGTTAGCTGAAGAGATGCATGTAAGTGGTATTTTGACATTGATCGTAGCAATCATAGCTACCAAAGCTTGGATCGATATGGATATAGAAGCTTCATGCAGTATGGGAAAAAGACCCAAAAGTTTATTGCGTACAATGAGACTGGAACATATCTGTGCCACAACAAATGAAAGACTGGAATATATTTATGAAATGGCAAAAGAGTTTGGATATATTGCTGCAGTGATGATATTTTTTGTTTTGGCGGAAATGGTTGATCTTGATAAACTGTGGAATTACCGAAGAGAGATACTGATCATGTTTGCTGTTACCACACTTATCCGTGCTGTCTCTATGGCAAAGTTTGCTTTCTTTGGTAAGAGTATTGACTCTATTAAAAAGGTTGGTGTTGAGGGATGGTTCATTTTGACATTCTCTGGAATGAAAGGTGCACTCTCTATTATTTTGGTACATATGATACCTTCAGGCTATGAATATAAAGAACTTTTTGAGGCAGTGACTACAGGTGTGGTCATATTATCTATTTTTATCTATGGTACTACGTTATGGATATATTTTACATTTTTTAAGAAAGATGAAGATAAAAAACTGTTTACACACTAGATGAAGATATTAAAGAGAAAAAACTCTCGGGCAAAGCCCGAGATCACTGTTTAGCAAGAGTAAGTAGAAGAGAATTCAAACGCTGTTGGTCTTCCTTCATCTGGCCATACTTGTCTTTCAAAGAGGTAATGTTGGTATGTATCTACAAAATCTTCAGTAAATACCGGTCTAAGGAAATCACTGTCTACGATGAGACCTTCAAGTGCTTCTCTTAATGTATGAGGCATTTGAGGAATATTTCTCGCTCTGATCTCATCAAGAGAGAGTTCAAACAAGTCTTCATTCATTGGACCTACAGGAATATCTTTATTTTTGATACCGTCAAGACCAGCCATCATTAGCGCTGCAAAACAAAGGTAAGGACATGCTGAAGAGTCAGGGAATCTAGTCTCAATTCTTGTAGCCATTTCACCCGCACCATAAGGAATACGACAAGCAGCAGATCTGTTCTGGCTTGAGTATGTCAAGATACTTGGTGCTTCAAATCCAGGAATAAGTCTCTTGTAAGAGTTTGTACTTGGGTTTGTAAATGCAGAAACAGCATGTGCATGTTTAAAGATACCACCAAGGTAGTGAAGTGCAGTATCTGAAAGGTTTGCATAAGCTCCCTCTTTATAGAAAAGGTTTTTACCGTCTTTCCAGATTGACTGGTGTACGTGCATACCGTTTCCGTTATCACCGTAAAGTGGTTTAGGCATAAATGTACATGATTTACCGTTAAGGTGTGCAACCATTTTACAAACATACTTGTATTTCTGTACATTGTCTGCTGCTTCGATCATATCACCAAATTTAATACCGATCTCACCTTGTGCCTGAGCAACTTCGTGGTGACCAAGCATTACTGTTAAACCTACCTCTTCAAGAAGTAGCATCATTTCAGCTCTAAGGTCAACCATTGTATCTGTTGGCATTGTTGGGAAGTACCCACCTTTTGTTCTTGGTCTGTGACCCATGTTACCAATATCATCATAAGAGGTAGCATCATTCCATTCACCCTCTTCAGAATCAACTCTGAAACCTGATTGGTTAATACCATTCCAGATCTGTACATCATCAAAGATAAAGAACTCATTTTCAGGACCGAAATACGCTTCGTCACCAATGTTTTGCTCTTCCATGTGTTTCAATGTTTTTTTAGCGATCGATCTAGGACATTTCGCATAAAGCTCATTTTTATAGATATCGTAAACATCACAAATAAGGATCACTGTACTGTCAGCAGTAAATGGATCCATAAATGCAGTACCTACATCCGGCTTAAGGATCATATCTGACTCATTGATCGGCTGCCATGCATCAATAGATGAACCATCAAATGGAATACCTGCATCTAACATACTGTCTTCTACAGCAGATCTTCTGTAAGAAATGTGGTGCCATGCACCTTTAATATCTGTAAATCTAAAGTCAATGAACTCAACTTCATTCTCTTCGCAGTATTTATTGAACTCTGCAATATTGTTAACAAATTTACCCATGTGTAACTCTCCTAAATTAAATTTTTATCTATAAATTATAGCCATTATAAAATAAATAGTTTCACTGTTTTTGTTTAAAAAGTAATCAATTGTCTATCTCGACCTTGAAAAGTAACAGCTTTTGTATACCCAACAGCTTTCGCAAGTGCAGTTGCTTTTTCGTATCCAAATCCAACTTGAGCCACTGCATGTGCATCTGAAGAAAAAGTAATGGGTATATCTAAGGAAAAGGCTTCTTCAAGCAGCTGAGGTGAAGGGTAGATCTCGCCTACAGGTTTCCTGAGTCCTGCTGCATTCAGTTCAAGTACCATACCGGAATTTTTAATGGTTTTGAGGAGATCTTTTGCTAAGATCCTGACATCTGTTTTGGGCATATATTTAAAGACTTTTATGAGGTCTAGGTGCCCGACTATATCAAATGTTCCCATTTTTACCATGGCTTCTGTGGCTTCAAAATAGGCTTTCCAAATTTCATCGATGTTTTTTGTTTTCCATCCGCCGATAAATTCCGGATTGTCAAAACTCCATTTGTCTATGAAGTGTACAGATCCTATAAGGTAGTCAACCTCTGCATTGAGCACACGTGTATCCATATGTCCGGGAAGATAGTCCACTTCATAGCCAAGAAGAATGTCAATGTCCCTCTTGTAGCGTTCTTTTGCCTGCAGTATATCATTTACATAGGCAGGCATATCACAAAAAGGCAGACGGTATTTTTTATCAAAATCCATAGGGGCATGTTCGGAAAAACCGTAAATATCTATGCCCAGTTCTATGGCACGTTGAATATATTCATCTACAGTACCTTCAGCATGGTTACATCTTGTGGTGTGGTTGTGCAGATCTATTCGTGTTGTTTTCATGACAATGATTATAACATAAAGTGTAATGTATATGTTAGCGCTGGTTTTTGGATTTTGATTTTGGTTTGACTCGGATATCTCTCAGGATAAATGAATAAATCAGATCTGATTTTTTATGTTGCAGAATCTATTCCTGCAGGTTTAAAAAACTGTTTTTTACAACTATTTGGGTAAAATAAGTTTAATTTTTTCATGAATGGATGTAGATGACAAATAAACACAAAGTAGAACTTTTAGCACCCGCAGGTAATTTAGAAAAGATGAAGATCGCTCTGAATTATGGTGCAGATGCTGTCTATGGCGGTACAAGTACATTTTCACTTCGTATCCGTTCGGGTAAAGAATTTGATATAGACTCTTATGCCGAGGGAATCAAGTATGCCCATGCCCGAGGTAAAAAAGTTTATTCCACAGTCAATTCATTTCCTTTTAATTCTCAGATCAAACTTTATGAAAACCATATTGCCAAAATAGCGGAACTCAAACCGGATGCACTTATTGTTTCTTCTCCGGGAGTGGTGAAAATAGCCAACAGGATCGCTCCGGATATTCCCATACATCTTTCAACCCAGGCGAATGTTATGAATGCAATGGATGCCGAAGTCTATTATGACCTTGGGGTGAAACGTATTATTGTGGCACGTGAGATCTCTTTGAAAGATTGTGAAGCAATCAAAACAGTGATCCCTGACCTGGAACTTGAAGTCTTTGTACATGGTTCTATGTGTTTTGCCTATTCAGGTCGCTGTCTTATCTCTTCTTTGCAAACGGGACGTGTGCCTAACCGCGGTTCTTGCGCGAATGACTGTCGTTTTCCATATGAAATATATGCACACAATCCTGAGTCTGGAACAACTTTCAGACTGGATGAAGAAGAGGGTATCGGTACATATATCATGAATGCCAAAGATATGAATATGGCGTCTCATGTAGATGAGATCCTGGCTTCTGGTGTGATTGACTCACTTAAAATTGAAGGGCGTACCAAGTCTCCGTATTATGCAGGTGTGGTGACTAAAGCGTATCGTCATGCTATTGATGACTTTTATGTGAATGACTTTGATGCAAAACGTTATCAGGCAGAGTTGAATACTACGCAGAACAGAGGTTTCTCCGATGCGTACCTTTTATCACGACCTTTTGACCGAAACGATACAGAGTCTCACGGCTTTACTATTCAAAACGGTACCCATCAGGTTGCTGGACTTGTAGGTGAAGATGGTAAGACTTGGAAGTGTAAAGACAAAACTTGTGTAGGTGATGCAGTGGAAATTGTTCTGCCTGTAGGTGCAACGGTTGAAGAGACAGAGAATGAGTATGGGAAGATAGATGAGATAGCAGGACGTTATTTTTTAACTTTCAAAAAACTTGTTTCTACGGATGGTAAAGAGTTTGAATGTATCCATAGCGGTGATTTGCATGATATTATCTTACCGGTGACGGTTCCGGGTTATACTATCCTAAGACGAGGTATTAGCGAAGCTTTAGAAAAAAAAGGTTTAACTGAAGATTCAACACCAATGAGTTTGACTCCAAAAGAACAAAATAAACAAAAAGGATAAAAATGAAATTTGTATCGATTGTAATGGGATCTAAAAGTGACTATACCATTATGTCTGAGTGTGCAGAAACACTGAAAAAGTTTGGGGTGCCCTATGAACTTATTATCTCTTCGGCACATAGATCTCCGGAGAGAACGAAAACGTATATGAAAATAGCAGAAGAGAAGGGTGCGCAAGTATTTATTGCTGCTGCGGGAATGGCTGCTCATCTTGCTGGTGCTTTGGCTGCTTCTACGACTAAACCGGTTTTGGGTGTACCTATGGAAAGTGGACCGCTAAAAGGTGAAGATGCATTGCTAAGTACAGTCATGATGCCTGCAGGTATGCCGGTTGGTACACTTGCTATTGGAAAAGCTGGAGCAGTCAATGCGGCATATTTGGCTATTCAGATCATGGCGCTTGAAGATGATGAATTGAAGGTTAAACTTCAGGAAGATAGGATTTCAAAAGCGAAAAAAGTAGAGCTTGACTCTTCTGAGATTGAAACCATTCTTTAATTGGTGCGTTGGGAAACGCACCCTACGGGAAAATGAAATATAAAGAGAAACAGATGAATAAAAATGCAATTACTTTTAGTGAGTTACTTTTAAAGCTCCAGCAATACTGGGCGGATCAGGGATGTAATATTGTGCAACCTTATGATATCCCATCAGGGGCGGGTACATTTCACCCTGCGACACTTTTAAAAAGTCTCGACTCTAAACCCTGGTCAGCAGCCTATGTTGCACCATGTAGAAGACCAACAGATGGTCGATATGGCGAGAACCCGAACAGACTGGGGTCTTACTATCAGTTTCAGGCACTCATTAAACCGAGTCCTGATAATATTCAGGAACTTTACCTAAAGTCTCTGGAGTACTTGGGACTGAATCTTCAGGAACATGACATTCGTTTTGTAGAAGACAACTGGGAGTCTCCGACACTGGGTGCCTGGGGGCTTGGCTGGGAAGTCTGGCTTGACGGTATGGAAGTGACACAGTTCACTTACTTCCAACAGGTAGGCGGTATTGCCTGTGATCCTGTTGCTGTGGAAATTACTTACGGTACTGAGCGCTTGGCTATGTATCTTCAGGGTGTTGAGAGTATTTTTGACATTGTCTGGAACAGAAACGGTGATGAGGTGACTACTTATGCGGATGTGCATAAAGAGAGTGAATATGAGTTCTCTAAGTATCATTTTGAAGTGGCAAATGTAGAGAATTTGTTTCAGCATTTTGAAGATGCTTCAAATGAGTGTAAAGTCTGTTTGGATGCCGGGCTTCCATTACCTGCGTATGATCAGTGTATGGTTGCTTCTCATGCCTTTAACGTACTGGATGCACGTAAAGCGATCTCTCAAGCGCAACGTCAGAATTATATTTTGAAGGTGAGGGAGCTTTCTATCGGTTGTGCTCAACTCTATAAAGCACAAGAGGATGAGCGTAATGCTCGTGTAGGGTGCGTTTCCTAACGCACCACAAAATTTTATTATGTACAAATATAATTTTTGCCGTAAGGCTTGATAAAAGGTGCGTTGAGAAACGCACCCTACGAGGTGTTCATGAAATTACAAGCAATATATAACTATTTAGATAAAGTATCACCCTTTGAATTACAGGAAAAATGGGACAACTCGGGACTTGTTGTCGGCGATATGTCAAGAGATGTATCACAGATAGTACTCTCTTTGGATGTGGATGAAGAGATGATTGCCAATATGGATAAGGGTACGCTTTTTATCGTACATCACCCACTGATATTTGGAAAACTAACACAATTGGATTTTGCAAAATACCCTTCTAATCTCATTGAAAAAATGATACTCAAAAAACAGTCGCTTATTGCAATGCATACAAACTTTGATCAGACGCATTTGAATAAATATGTGTTTGAAAAGGTATTGGGCTTTACGCTGGAATCACAGAATGCTTTTTTATGTACTGCAACAGGGAAGTGGAATTACAAAGAACTTTTAAACCTTATAAAAGAGAAATTGAACTTGTCGACACTTAAGGTGATCGGCAAAAAAGAGACGATTGGATCTATTGCTTTAACAACTGGTTCGGGTGCGTCTCTTATGGATGAGGTTGAGGCTGACTGCTTCTTGACCGGGGATATTAAATATCATGATGCAATGAAAGCTTTGAGTGAAAATTTGATGATGATAGACATAGGACATTATGAATCTGAACGTTTTTTTGCAGAGATATTACTTGAAGAATTGAAAGTTTTACCTATTTTAGCTATAATTTCAAATTCTAAAAACCCCTTTCATATTGAAACGATATAAAATAGGTTAAAAAGTTCTGCAGCAAACTGTAGAAATACGCTTAAACTCCAAAAGGACAGAGATTGAACAAACATTTAAAAGAGCTTATAGAGCTTTCAAAAATCGATAAAGCAATAGACGGGTATAACCCACAACTTGAAGCTGCTGATAAAAAAGTAGCAAAAGTACAAAAAAAGATTGATGTAGCACAAGGTGAACTTGATGAACTTACAACGACTATTTCAGGAAATGAAGATAAAGTAAAAAGTTTTGAAGAACAATTGACACTCTTAAATGAGCAATTGGTCTCAAACAGTAAAAAACTTAAAGAGATCTCTACAGAAAAAGAGATGAAAGCACTCTCTTTGGAAGAAGACATTGCCAAAGAGAAAATGACTTTTGCCAATGAAGAGATAGCAAGACTTCAAACTATTAATGAGACGAAAAAAGAATTTCTTGATGATGCAAGTGAAAAAGTAACTACTTTGACTGCTGAATTTAATGAGATCAATAAAGAAGTATCATCTGAAAAAGCAGAAATCGAAAAAAGCAAAAGTAAACTTTTTGTTCAGAGAGAAGAACTCAGCAGAAGCATTGAGCAGAAGGTCCTCTCTTTTTATGAAAAGATCCGTATCTGGGCAGGCAATACAGCGGTAGTTCCAGTGAAAAAGCAAGCATGTTATGGTTGTTATATGAAGCTTAATGACAAGACTTACTCAGAAGTAATTAAAGCAGATGAGATTATAAACTGTCCTCACTGTGGTCGTATTCTTTATATAGAGCCTGTCACTGCTGAAAATGCATAAATGATCTGCTATGGAGAAAATATTCTTTTTTCTCTATAGTTTTGTCTCCTTTCTTATTTATATTATAGCGATCCCCTTTTTATTTCTATTTTCATTTAAAACAAAATATAAAAATTCTATTCCGGCAAGATTTTTTCTATGGAAAAACAGACCTTTGAAAGCTAACGGTATTTGGTTTCACTCTTGTAGTTTTGGTGAAGTTAAAGCGATAAAACCTCTAGTAGATGAATTACCTAAAAATGTTTTACGTATGAGTACTACTACAAATACAGGGTTTCAAGCGATCAATGAGTATACGGAAGAGAGTAGATATTTGCCTTTTGAATCTTTGTTGTTCTTTTGGATGAAACCTCAAAAAGCTTTACTGGTTATGGAGGCGGAATTTTGGTATCTTCTTTTTGCTCTGGCACAGAAAAAAGGTGCGAAAACTTTACTGATAAATGCAAGAATGTCTGACAGATCCTATCCTAAATATCTGCGTATCGGATGGCTCTATAGACAGATATTTAAACATATTGATGAAGTGTATGCACAAACATCAAAAGATAAAGAACGTTTGGAGTTGTTAGGAGCTAAAAATGTTGTGGTAACAGGGAATATTAAACTCTCAAAACTTCCTTCTGTTTCAAAAGAGTTGGAA
>Ga0256827_10002349_pt1 | contig 12215 bp, 14 predicted proteins | sample CV84metaG_FD_185977 | JGI IMG/M metagenome (GOLD analysis project Ga0256827, IMG submission 185977) | Hydrothermal vent microbial communities from East Pacific Rise, Pacific Ocean - CV84 | ecosystem: Environmental > Aquatic > Marine > Hydrothermal vents | place: Pacific Ocean: East Pacific Rise... | reverse complement strand
ACCATCACCATCGGTAAAATATAAGAGTATTGTAGGATAGTCTATCATTTGGTCTATATATTCAAAGACAGGACGAAAATCTGTACCCCCACCCCCAGAAATATTGTAGTCTAAGACCTCCCCAGGTAAAAAGGTACGGTGTGACTGTACTTTAGCATCAGCCGTGATAAGGTCTATTTCATAGTTGGGATACTGCTGCATCATTGAGCTAACTTCACCTAAAAATGTCCCTAATAATGTTTCATCTATAGAACCAGAGGTATCTACAGCAACAATAATGCGTAACAAATCAGAACTCAAAGAAGGTAGGTAAATACCACGGTAAAGGTACTTCATATTAGGAGGCGTAAAACTATAGGTCGTTTTAGCATGTGAAGCGATATAGCCGTACAGAAATTCTCGCCAATCTACTTTATGAGAAAAATATTCTGGGACTACCAGATGCATATTTTTAGGCAGATTTCCTTGGCGTTTGAGCTTTTGAAATATCTGCTCTAATTGCTCTTTCATCCCTTCAGAAAGATCTTCGTTATCAGACGTAGAAGTTTGCTCTTCTTCTTTATCTTCAGCATTATTTTCATCTAAAGTATCAGGGGCATTCATATCAGGTGTATGCTCTTTTTGCATATGTATATTATCCACACTCGTTGCATCAGAATCGGTGATCTGCTCTGTCTCTTGCTCCATGCTATGGTCTGTGTTGTCCATCATCTCTGCACGTAGGTATTCATAAACCTCTTCTACATACATACCTTCAAACTTCTCTTCATAATAGGCATACTGAGGCAGAGACATACCATTTTTAACCAGCATACTATTAACAACATAATCGGACGCAGTCTGCCAAAGCCACTTCGTACGCTTTGCTACTCTGTCTTGGTGCTGTAATACTGCGTGCATCGCACCATTTGCCATGACAAACTCCACTTCTTCGAGACTTAGCCTCTCTAAGTATTCAGAATTATAGCGCATGACTTCACCATCACTTGTAAAAGTCAAAATATCATTATTTTTTTCAAGTTTAAGTGAAGATGCCACCGTACCAAAATATGGATGTTCTAACATCAATTTTGCTTTTGCTTTGGTGAGTTTATCAGTGTATGTCATACTAACAAATAACCCCACCACCTAATAGTTTATCTTTTTCATAAAAAGCTGCTATTTGACCATGTGCAAGACCAAATACTGGTTCAGTCAAACTCACAGTTGCTCTGTCACCTTCTATTTTTACATGACATGGTACGGCTTTTGTACGGTAACGTACTTTTACAGTACAATCAAACTCGCTTAACATTTTAAATAGATTAATCTGTTTTACTTCAAAGGCATGCTCTTCTAGCTTCTCTTTCGTACCTACTACTATCTGATTACTCTCAGGTTTGATAGCTAAAACAAAATGTGGATCATGTGCTCCATTCACAAAAAAACCTCTACGCTTACCTATGGTGTAGTGCATGTATCCCTTATGTGTACCTACTACATTTCCTTCAGAATCTACCGTTTCACCAGGCATATTAATATCCATATGTTTTGCCAACACTTCATCATACGTATTCTCTACAAAACATATCTCACTACTCTCTTTTTGTGTAGCAATATCTTGGAGTATATCTATATCAGAAGCATATATCTTGACATCATCTTTTACCCATGTACCTAAAGGAAATAAGAGTCTTGGTAATACCTCTTTTTTTACTTCACATAAAAAATAACTCTGATCTTTATTATGGTCTTTTGCCATATAAATAAATTTTCCATCACAGTTTAAGTAGTGTCCAGTAGCTACTTTTTCAATGCCTAAACTATCTGCAAACTCTATCATCTTGCCAAACTTTATCGTACGGTTACACATCACACAAGGATTTGGTGTTAATCCCTCTTTATAACTCTCTACGAAGTAATCATAAACTTCTTCTTTAAACGCTGTAGAGAGATCATGAAAGTGTACTTTTATACCTAAGTAGTCACCTACACGTACAGCTTTAGTATAATTTTCTTCATGGTAACCAGGCTTATGGTGTAGTTTCATATACACACCCTCTACCTCATAGCCCTCTTTCTGCAGCAGTATGGCAGTAACTGTAGAATCTACCCCACCACTCATACCTACTAATACTTTTCCTTTAGACATCTTTTTTCTTTTTCTTTTTTTTCTTCTTTTTTTCTTTTTCTTGCTCAGAAGAGGTAAGTGTATCTTGGATAAGTTTTTTCAAATTTGAAGCTTGGGTATTATCCTTCATTTACATCACCTATAAACTGTTCTAACAAGAACTCTTTATCCGCCAATAACAAATCATCTGGCACTTCTTGACCAATAGCAAAGTAGCTCATTGGTAGATTATAAAGTAACATAAAATTAAGCAATGTTCCAAAATGTTTTGTCTCATCAAATTTAGAAATAATCACAGATGTAAGATTTAAAAATGAAAAGTTTTGATAAATATCTTCCATATCTTCATATTTTACCGTAGCCGAGAGTAATAGACTCACCTCTATTTCACGAGGAGATTTAGCTTTTACAAACTCTATAGTTTGCACAAATTTCTCAGTATCATAAGGAGACATACCCGCAGTATCTACAAGGACTATATCATAGCCATGTAACTTATCTAAAGTCTCTTTAAATGCATCTATATTGTCTACTACAAAATGTTCTATTTGCATTATCTCAGCATAGTGTCCTAGCTGTTCTATGGCACCCACTTTAAAGTTATCTAAATTCACCAAGGCTACTTTATAAGGTCTATCCATCAAATAGGCATAACGAGCAGCAAGTTTTGCTATCGTTGTTGTCTTCCCCACCCCTGTAGGTCCTACTATCATCATTATTTTAGGATTAGACAAATCTTCCTTTTTGACCTTTAGGGATTCATCTATCTCTTCAAGCAAATAAGATACTAATAATTTCTTATCATCCAATATATCTGAATCATACAGTGTTTGATACATACTCTCTATCCAGTATTCAGATATGCCTTTTTTCATAAACAATGCTTTAACTTCAGATGCAATAGGGTTTTTATCTTGTATCTCTTTGTGCATATCTGATTTCATTAAATCAAGCTGTTCTTTTAATTCAGAGATTTCTGAAAGTAACACTTCATCCTCTGTTTGCAGTTTCCCACCAAAGGTAACTTGTTCATACACATCTTCAGGTATAGCTACTGTGATTTCAGAACGTAAAATATCATCATCATATTTAATTTGTTTTGCAGATACCAAAGAGATACTATTACCATACTTTTCTACGGCAAGCTCATAGGCAGTTTTAGGATCTGATGCCACAAATGTCTCATTAATCATCATGCACGACCTTTTTTATTTTATTCTTCTTCATCTTACTTTAGCTTCACCACATGGCGAGACATATACGATAGTGGTATTAACACTGAACTTCTCTGCATCCACCCATGATGAGGCAGTGTGAGTGTTTTACTATCCATTGTCACATTTTCATAAAATATGATGTCTATATCTAAGGTACGTGGTGCATCCTGAAAAGAACGCTTACGTCCAAATATCCTCTCTACACGTAAAACATAACGTAATAGTTCTCTAGGTGTAAGATCAGTTTCTACTAACAAAAGCGAATTATAAAAATCCTTTTGCTCAGTATACCCAAAAGGTGGATTCTTGAGTATAGGTGCAGTCTCTATCACTCGTACAAAATTTGAGCGCTTAAAGTAAACAAACAGATGTTCAAAACGACGTACTACATCACCAATATTCCCACCAATGCCAAGAAGTACTCTATATCCACCTTTACTATTGCCATTATAGGGAAAATATGGTGTAGAAATCAATGTCAGTTTTTCACTAATCTTTTTTCTATTTACCACACCTGCTCCTTTCTCCCTACTACCTACTACTTAAAACGCTTGCTTTCCCATCTACCATTGCTACCATGTCTTCTATACGTATACCAAACTCATTTGGTATGTAGATACCTGGCTCTATGGTGTAGACCATACCATCTTCTATGGTGGTATCTGACTTCGTTGAAATGTATGGCATTTCATGAATATCTAGCCCTACCCCATGCCCAGTTGAGTGTACATAATACTTTCCATACCCTGCTTTTTCCACAATATCTCGAGTCAAAGCGTCTACCTTTTTAGCCTTCATCCCTGAATGAGCTTTAGCTATGGCATTATCATGAGCTTTAAGCACGATATCATAGGCTTTTTGTATCTTCTTGCGTTTATAGCTTTGATGGGTGTCAAACATGAAATACTTGTCTGCTTGTACTGTACGTGTACGGTCAGAACAGTAACGCTTGTACTTGAGTCCTGCATCTACTAAGAGCAAGTCGTTTTTTTCTAACACGGTTGATGTTGGTGTCGCATGAGGCTTTGCTGCATTTTTGTTGATCGCTACAATGGGGTCGAAACTAAGTTCATACTTCCCAAAGTTACCCAAAATACCTTTTGCCATATGTGTTAAAGTATATTCATCTTTACCAAACCCATTTTTTCTAAACTCTTTTGCCAAGTGTTTAAATGCTTTAGCACCAAGTTTCGCTGCTTTAGAGATGATTTTTAACTCTTCATCAGACTTAATGATGCGCTTTTTATGTGAAAAGTCTAACTCTGGTTTGAACTTCACTTTAGTGTTTTGACTCATACGTTCAAAGCCATCTACTGTCCACTCTTTAGGATCAAAAATAACTTTTTTTACTTTATGCTTTTTGAGTAACGTAACGGCTTCTCCATATAAGTCACCGTTGATAATTACTTCGGCACCCACTACATTTTCATCGGCATCTATGGTATAACGACTATCAGTAATAAAAAATGCATCAGCACCCAACCTAATGTAGAGTGCATTATCACAGCTATAGCCACATTCATAATAGATAGCATTTTCGTCTTTGAGCATGTAGTTCATATAGAGCCTTTAGAGATTGTTATGCCTTCACTCCCTTCGACTACTTCGATTAAACTCAGTAACCAAAGCTCAGGGAACGGAGGATAGGGAATGAAGATGACTCGGTAGCTGAGCCTGTCGAAGCTATTTTTGTTGTGCTTTAGCTTGTTGTTCTTTCATCATTTGTACTTCAGTTAAAATCTGAGTCATTCCCACCATTGCTAGGTGGTAACCAAATGGTCCCATACCGCTGATTTGTCCTGCACATACAGGTGCTGTGAGTGAAGTGTGTCTAAACTCTTCTCTTTGGTAGATATTACTTAGGTGTACTTCAAGTGTAGGTATTTGCACTGCAGCAATAGCATCTCTTATAGCAATAGACGTATGTGTATATGCAGCAGGATTGATGATGATTCCATCGGCATCCCCCATACACTCTTGGATTCTATCTACCATTTCACCCTCTAAGTTAGATTGAAAAAATTCTATATCTATCTTATTTTGCTCTGCAAATGCTTTCATTTGTGCATGGATATCTTCTAATTTCATTGGACCATAAATATTTTGCTCTCTAATACCGAGCATATTTAAGTTTGGACCTTGGATAACTACTATTTTCATTGATGTACCTTGTTTATATTATTTAGGTATTATTTTATCTAAATATGTTAAAAATGAGGCACACATGAAGATAATATACGCAGACTTTATCTACACCCCAGAAGGTTTTATATCCAATCAAGCTGTGGCATTTACCGATACTATACAAGAAATAGGTACCCTTGAAGTACTTGAGACCAAATATCCTGATGCAACTATCATCAAAGCAGAGCCTAACTCTGTGCTCTACCCTGGCTTCATAAACACCCATGTACACTTGGAGTTTTCAGCAAACAAAACTTCACTCAAATATGGCTCATTTATGCCTTGGCTTGATTCTGTCATAGAACACAGAGAAGACCTCGTAGGGTGCTGTGACAATGCTATGATTATGGGGGAGTGTGAAGCCATGTTACGTTCAGGTGTGACTACCTTTGGTGCTATCTCTAGTTTTGGTAACGAACTAGAAGTGTGTGAAAAATCCCCTCAAAGGGTTGTCTTTTTTAACGAACTCATAGGCTCAAACGCCATGTACGCTGACATGCTTTATGGTGATTTCATGGAGAGAGTGAAAGCTTCTATGTCTTGTGAAAAATCTTCATACATTACCCCTGCTGTAGCCATACACTCACCCTACTCAGTACACCCCATCATCTTACAAAAAGCTGTCAATGTAGCTAAAGAACATAAGCTCCCCCTCTGCGCTCACTTTTTAGAGTCACAAGCTGAGAGAGAATGGCTTGAACATGGAGAAGGAGAACTCAAAGGCTTCTTTAAAAAGTACTTTAACACTGAAACTCCTGTAACCAACATACAAGAGTTCATGTACGCCTTTGACAGCTACCCTACACATTTCACCCACTGCGTACAAGCCAATAAAGTAGAACTAGAGTACCTTGCACAAAAAGGACACAGCATCGCTCACTGTCCAAGAAGTAATCGCTATTTGGGTGTGGGTAGATTACCTATAGAAACACTAAGAGATTTAGAATTAAAATACTCTGTAGCTACCGATGGATTAAGTTCAAACGACTCTTTAAGCATTTTAGATGAGCTCAGAGCTGGACTCATGTTACACCATCAAGCTCCTATAGAGAAACTAGCACATAAGTTTATAGAGAGCATTACGTCAGATGCTGCAGATATACTAGGCTTAGAGTGTGGTCGTATAGAAGACGGGAAACTGGCAGACTTTGCCGTAATCACTTTACGTGAGCCACCTAAGAGAGAAAAGGAGATAGCACTTTGGACAGTCTTGCATACCAAAAAGGTCTCTTCAGTATTTGTAAATGGAGAAGAAATATTTCCTCAGTCCCAATAATATTGACATTTTTTATCTATAATACTATTTATTCTTAATATCTAAAGGATTTCAATGCCTATTTTCATACTATCTATACTTATACAAGTCACTTTAATTGTACATATACTAAAAACTGGTCGTAATACAATTTGGATATGGATTGTATTAGGTATACCGGTAGCAGGTTCAATAGCATATTTTATTGTAGAAATACTACCTACATTTTTAAATAGTCACAAGGGACAGAAGGCAAAAAAAGATATTTTTAAAATACTTAATCCAAATAAAGATTTTAATAATGCTATGCAAAACTATTCAATAACAGATACTGTAAAAAATAGTTTAGATTTGGCTGAAGAGTGTATGAACAAACAGATGTTCAAAGAAGCCCAGCAACTTTTTACAAAATCTTTAAGTGGTGAATATAAATATGAACCACAAATTATGTTGGGTCTAGCACAAGCAGAATTTGCACTTGGAAATTATGAAACTGTAAAACAATTACTTAACCAGCTTATAGAAAAAAATTCAAACTATGAAGACAGTAATACTCATTTACTTTACGCTAGAACAGAAGAAGCCCTTAATGATTTTACATCTGCAAAGCAAGTATATGAAGCCCTAGAAAGTTATAACTCCGATCCTGAAATTCTTTTTCGACATGCAATGGTTCTCAAATATTTAGGTGAACTAGAAGCATCAAAAAATAAATTAACTCAAATAATTCGTATAGCAAATATATCAGGAAAGCATCATAAGAATCTTTTTAAAACTTGGATTATTAATGCTAAAAGAGAGCTAAAACAATTATAATAAATAAAACTATATTTAAATTTATTTATACCTAACAAAATTCTTTTACTCATCACTAGTAGTTCAGAAACATCTACACACACTATACACACAAAGATAGATATAATATTACAAAAATAAGGTAGAAAATGAAAAAATATCTATACTTTGGGGAAATAGTTGATGGCTATGATATACCCGTACTAAATGAACGGGAAGCCAGAGCAGGAGCTGGTATATTGCTCTTACCTGCTATGTTTTCTTTTTTTAATGCCTATGTAACACATAGCTTTTTCTTTACCAAAATATTTGTAACATTTTTTATGTTAGATTTTTTTATACGCATTTTTATTAATCCCAAGTATGCACCAAGTCTTATTTTGGGTAGATTTTTTGTACAAAACCAAACACCAGAATATGTTGGTGCACCACAAAAAAGATTTGCATGGGCTATTGGATTTTTACTTTCTGTTATTATGTTTTTAATGATTGTTATTTTTGAGATTATGACACCTATAAAAATTATTATTTGTATTTTATGTATTGGATTACTCTTTAGTGAAACTGCATTTGGTATCTGTATAGGATGTATTATCTATCATAAAGTCTATAGTAAAAATCCCAAGTATTGTCCAGGTAATGTATGCGAAGTAGATCAAAAACATGAGATACAACATATATCAATCATACAATGGAGTATTGTAGTAATATTTTTGATGGGTACACTATATATGGGGACAATAAATCAAACAAGTATAGAAAATACAATGAAATGTGCAGCAGGCAAATGTAGTACTGGAAAATGTGGAAGTAGTATGTAATTTTAAGAGAAAAAACTATATCGTAGCTTGTATACATCCTTTAGAGATGTATACAAATTAATAAAATAAAAAAATTATTTCATTGCTGCAATATAATCTGCAACAGCTTTAATCGTAGCATCGTCCATAGAAGCTACTTGACCTTTCATAAGTGCACCCATACCATGTTGGTTAAGAGTACCTGCTTTATAACCGTTAAGTTGTTCAACTGTTTTAGCAGCATCTTGCCCTTTGATGATTGCAGATTTACCTAAGGCAGCTTTTTCACCATTTGCACCATGACATCCAGCACATTTTGCAAAAGCAGCAGCTCCATCAGCCATAAGTAGTGTAGATCCTGCGAGTAACATTGTGATTGCTAATTTTTTCATTTTAATTCCTTTTTTAATTATTAATTTTACGAAAGACATAAATATCAAACAGATATATTCTACATCAAAAATTAGGTATATTTCCTGAATCTGAAGCATACTCATATGAAAAGTGATATAAGTCATTTTCATATTTTGCTTCTAATTTACCCAAAGAATTTGGACAAATTTTAACAACTTCTTCTCCAAACTTACCAGCTTGCTTAATAGTTTCCCATTCATCTTGTGTATGCTTAAATGCAAACTTAATACCACTATTAACGCCTGTAGTAGTACAAGACTTTTGTAATGTTTTCAGAAAAACGTTATAGCCTTTTTTACTGTTCGCTGATGCTACAGTTGAGAGCTCAGAGATACCTAACAATATTGTAAAAGTTAATTTAACAATATCTTTCATCTATTTATCCTTTGTTTTTTCAAACACTGAAGCATAACATCTCATTGTGAAAAAATTGTGTATATCATTCTTACAAAATGTCTTGTACAGTATTATTTTAGCTTACCAAATACTTTATATTTATCCCAATAAATATCAATTACATCATCTAATTCTTTTTCACTAAGTATGGTTTTCTTTTTGATACCATACCTTTCAATAAATAAATCAGACATTGTTGATATATCTTTAGATGGATATTTTAAATAATGTTTAATACCAGCTTTTACATTGTTTTCACTACTATATACCAGTAGATAGCGTTTAAACATCTCCTGCAAAGAAGAAGGTAGATTTTCATGACAAGCAACACAATTACGCTCAAAAATATTTTCTGCATGAATCATGCCTACGAAACAAAGTAATATAAGTATTTTTTTTACCATGTTAACACCATTTTTGTTCCTTCTGATTCTTTTGAGATGACTTCTATATGCATATCATATTCATCTACAATTTTTTTTACTATACTAAGCCCTACACCAAAACCACCTTCACTTTGATTAAAGCGTATATAGCGATCAAACACCAGGTCTATATCATTATCACTAATACCTATCCCAGTGTCCCAAACAATGAGCTCTCCTTGTTTTAAAGAGAAACCAACGATACCCTCACGTTTATTATATTTAATTGCATTGGAGATAAGATTATCTAAAACTCTTGTGAGTTTTTGTCTATCCATATAGATCATTGCTGGATTTAAATCAAACACATAATTTAACTTTTTTGACTGTGCCAAAATAGCAAAATATTCTGCTCTATTTTCTATGAGTGCTTTTAAGTCTATATGTTCATTTTCATTCTCTTTTTCTTGTTCTAGTGTAAGAAAAGTCAAGTCTTTATACAAAGTAGATACTGTCTTGGCTGCTATATTTATACGGTTTAATTTTGTTCTATTTTTTTCTATCATTGCATCCGTATCCATCATCTCAATGTTTGCGAGTATGGCAGACAGAGGAGTGTTGAGTTCATGTGTAGTATCTTTAATAAACCTATCTAATAGTACAATGGAATCACGCATGGGTTTTAAAAATAGTTTGGCAAGATAAAGACCAAAAAGCATAAACAATAAAAAGAAAAAAAGACCATAACCAAGTATATTTTTCCAAATATCCTCTTTCCATAGACCATCATCTTGGACTTCAATAATAATATATTTTGTACCTAAGTAAAAATCATCTAAACTTTTTACAAAATGAATATGATTATGTATCCTATATATCTCTTCCGTAAACTTTACATGGGTCTCTTCTAAAAGTGAAAATATCGATTTATAATCTATATCATATATCGCAGATTTAAAACGTGGATCTCTAGGATACTCTACTCTTTCATCAAAAAAATGATGTAATACTTTAAGTCTTTTTGCATGAATATAACCATACTTAAAAAGCGTTGCTCTTTGTTGAGAAAGCATAAGTTTTTCTTGTGTTTGATAGTAATACGAAGCAATGATTATAATAAGTAACAATATCATTGCTACATAGAGTGTAAAAAATCTTAGTAGGGACTTTTTTTCACTTGCTAGTAATGAATTTGTAACCTTGTTTTTTGATACTAACAATACTTTCCTTGCCTATAATTTTACGAAGATTTTTAATGTAAGTACGTAATGCTGTATCACTTGGCTCTTCATCAAAGTCCCACAAATGTTTATAAATACGATCATGTGCAATCACTTCACCCTCATTTTTCATAAATAATTTTAGTAGTTTTGACTCTTTGTGTCCTAGTGATACAGGTTTGTCATCAATAATGAGTTCATTATTCTTGATATCATAAGCAATATTATTCGAGATAATAATAAGTTCTTTGCTCTCATGAAAAAAACCACGTTTGAGTAGTGTTTCTACACGAATTTTTAACTCTTTTAGTGCAAAAGGCTTACGAATATAATCATCACAACCACTGTCGAACCCTTTTTCTAAATCATCTACTGAATCCAGTGAAGTGATAAATATCGCAGGAGCAACGACATCTTCAGCTCTGGCTTCTTTTAAAAGATCAAATCCGTTAATGCCTGGAGTATTTACATCTAATAGTAGTAAATCATACTTACTTTCATAGAGTTTTTCTTGTGCTTCATGTCCATCATAGACTGAGATAACATCATGTCCTAGCTCTTCTAAAAATTCAGTGACTGTCTCATTTAGATTCGCATCATCTTCTAATAATAATATTTTACCCATTAAATATACTGCCTTATCCAGCTTTGAAGACGTGAAGCACTTAGTGCCCCACTAAGTCTTTCTAATTCTTTTCCATGCTTAAACAAAATAAGTGTTGGAATACTTTGAATACCGTACTGTGCACCGAGTGTCTGTTGTTCTTCTGTATTTACTTTGACAAACTGAGCTTGCAGTGGCATAGAGAGTGCAGCTTCTTCAAATGCAGGTGCCATTTGCAAACAAGGTCCACACCATGGTGCCCAAAAATCTACCACTATAGGTAAATCTGAATTGGCTAAGAATGTACCTAATTTATCTGCATCTACACTAATAGGTTTGGCATCTAATAAAGAGTTCTTACACTGACCACAGTTGGCTTTAGTATAAGACTCTTTTTTAGGTATACGGTTTACTTTGAAACAATGTGGACAAACAACATTTACATTCACGATAAAACTCCCATATTTAGATTGTTTTTTATTTTCTTAGGTATTATAGCAAATAAAGTAAATATAAATTTAATACATATCAAGGATTTAGGATGGCGATGAAAGAACTTATTGTAGGTGGTGGATGTTTTTGGTGTACAGAAGCAGTATTTGAAACACTCAAGGGTGTTAATGATGTTGAGAGTGGATATGCCAATGGACATCTAGACAATCCAACCTATAGAGATATATGTACAGGTGAGTCTGGACATGCTGAAGTGATTAAAATATCCTATGAAGATAGTATCATAACCGCTGATACCCTGCTAGATATCTTTTTTGTGGTACATAATCCTACCACTCTTAACCAACAAGGTGCAGACAGAGGTACACAATACCGTTCAACTATTCTTTACACAGATGAAGA
>Ga0256827_10002347_pt1 | contig 12224 bp, 8 predicted proteins | sample CV84metaG_FD_185977 | JGI IMG/M metagenome (GOLD analysis project Ga0256827, IMG submission 185977) | Hydrothermal vent microbial communities from East Pacific Rise, Pacific Ocean - CV84 | ecosystem: Environmental > Aquatic > Marine > Hydrothermal vents | place: Pacific Ocean: East Pacific Rise... | reverse complement strand
TCAAAATACTATTTTAACCATAGAAGATATATCAGATTATGAGGGAAACAGTGGAACGACTACGTTTACTTTACATGGAAAGCTAACGCAACCAACAGTTAGAGCTTCCTCTTTTGACGTTGTTTTAAGTGATGGTGTCAATTCAAATATTCAATTGAATGCAACTTCTAGTGATAACGATTATTTAACAGCATTAAATAGTACTGTTACCATTCCCATTGGTAGTAAAGATTTTGATATAAATATCTCAATTAAGGGTGATGATAAACTAGAAAAAGATGAAGAGTTGGTTGCCAATCTTACAAATTTTAATCAGATTGTACTGAACAATGCCACTGCAACAGTGACCATTTTAAATGATGATATGGTTAATTTAAATGTTGAACGGGTTAACAGTTTGGTTGAGTATAACAGTGACCATAATATTGAGAAAAAATATGCTCTCTACACACAAGTTGCAAAAAAAGATTTTGAGTATGCTATTGTGGCATATGATAAAAACTCATCCTTTACACAAGAGAAACCTATCTCTAACTTTACGGTGAAAGTAGAATTGATAGATACGACCAATGCCGATAGTACAACCAATGTTCTACAGAGTGTTATTCGTACTTTTAATACAGCCGATGGAGGACGGGTAGTTGTACCTCTTAACAGTGGATTAGCCTCAACCATTGCAACACGTAGAGCTAAATTTAGAATCTCATACCCTGTTGATGTGAATGGTACAGAAATTCCAAATGCATCATGTAGCACCGAAGCATGTTTACAGTCGTTACCTGGATTTACTGCTTTTCAAATAGTGGACTCCAAAGATATATTTGCCATTCGACCAGCAGGCTTTAAATTGAGTTTAACGGGAGAAAATGGAACGCTATTATTAGAAAATCGTAGTAGCCAAAGCATCAATTTAGCTGCTGGATATGAGTATAATTTAACAGCTAAAGCGTTAGGGTATAACGATACTGTTGAGGTAAATTATATTCCTCAAACCTATCTTACCGACAGTAATTTGAGCTTAACATCAACTCAAGAGGTAAATGCAACATTACAGTTTGATAAGAGTCAAATTCATTGTGCCGATAAGCGTGATAAACCATTTAACTATAGTACTTTTAGTAATGGAGAAAATATTAATAGAGGTTTTACTCATAATAATGTGGGAGCATATACGTTTAAGATGTCAGATCAAAACTGGACAGATATAGACCATACCTCTATTGTTGAGTGTGTGGAAAATTCTAGTAGTAATGAAGTGGATGTAAATGGATTACTTGGGTGTGATATTAAAACGACTTATCGTAGTGCAATGGTTAACTATTATGATATGCATACACATTTTAAGCCATATAGCTTTGATGTGGATTTAACGTTAACCAATCATCCAAGCAGTGGTTCAGACTTTCTTTATATGAGTCAAATAAACCATAATAGTAGTATGGCAGTAGAGATAAGTGGAACCATCTCAGCACAAGATAAAGCAGGTAACACCACCAGTAACTTTACAGATGGATGTGATGCGAGTAATGTAACTTTTACACTTGACTATACAGCCAAAACAGACCAAGGAGAATTTAGTAACAGTAATCCTATTGTTATTAAAACAACAGAGATGACTTCGGTATTTGTACAGAGAAAGGTTACCCATAATGGAGGAACACCTATCTTTACGAATAGTCATGCACTAGACTCTAATATCGTACTGTTTAAAAGTTATTTTGAAGACAATGCTACCCAAAAAGGTACAACTGATTTGGCTATATATTATAATATTGCGAAGCATTTTAGTAAGACAATCAATCCTGTAAAAATCAACTTTAATAGACCAAATGTAGTAGCATCTAATGCTAAATCGACTATTATGTCGTTATCAGAACATACGCCTGAAGGTGAGAAGGTTTTAAATGAAGGTAAACTCTTCTATTTTTCAAGAGTGGCACCAGATTTAGAAAACTATCCATCAACATATGATTTAAATCAGTCAACACCATTGACTATGGAGATTTTCTGTCAAGAGAGAAACAGTTTCTGTACTGATATGGGTATTAAAGAGAATGGACTCTATAATAGCCATAGTAATGGTGGATGGTATGCTTCTAAAAAGCATATACTTGCAAGTGATGGAAGTGTTACCTTAGATATAGCGAGTCTCTCTAGTGATGAGGCATTAAATGAGGTAAATATAACTCCACCAAGTGCTACATTGGTTATTAATAAAGGAAGAATTGATGATGTGGTTACCTCTTACAGTGGTATGGCGATGGTTGATGAAAATTCCACACAAAATGTGGTAACTGTGGTCAATGTGCGTCCGACTGTGCCATGGTTGAAATATCATCCTGACCCGTTACGAAATGGTGACCCTTTTTATAAGGTGACATTTAAAAATACACATATTGGTATCGCCTCAGGAATTGGTAAAACAGGAAATACAGTCAATACAGGTATAAGCTCTAGAGTTGCACATAAGATGGATTGGTAAAGGAGAATATGATGTTAAAACAACAAGTAAAACGAGGGATTGCCATGGTGGAGCTTATTTTTGCTTTGGTGATTATGGGGATTGCGTTACTCTCTGCACCGATGTTAATTCAGCAATCTATTAACAGCTCAAATGTGGCATTACAACAAGAGTCCATCGCAGCGTTGGCATCTCATACAGGGATTTTATTAACAAAATATTGGGATGAGGGTGATGCCAACCTCTCTAACGGGGTAGCCCCTATCATTACTTTGAACAATCCTGTAGCTGTAGGAGGAGGGTTTAATCCTTTTATGTTTGCTGGTATTAATGTGGACAATAATGTATCAGGAAGAACCATTACTGTCTCAGAGATGAATATTATGGCCACGGGTATAGGACAAGATAATGGAATGGATGATTTTAACGATGTCGATGACTACTCTGGGCATGATGTAACATTAACAATTTTCAATGATGAAAACTCTACCATTGGAGAGCTTGGAGATTATGTAGATGTTGATATTAATATCTCAACACGGGTTACATTTGCTGATGATAGACTCCCTATAGGAAATAGTTTTGGAACCACGGTAATAGCTGGTAATCAGATTTTTTCTACCTCTGATTTAGGAGGCTCTGAAAGTAATATTAAGTTTATTCAAACCACACTCACCAGTAATAGTACAGCAGCTGAGTTACAAAAAAATATTACACTTCGTGCCTTCTCTTGTAACTTAGGAACATACTCTTTGGGAGGGAGACAATATTAATGAAAAATCAATTAATTAAAAAAACTAAAAAGGCATTCTCCTTAATAGAGGTCATTTTTGTCCTTGTTATCTTGGGCATTGTTGCCTCTATCTCTTCTCAGATTATTGCACAAGTGTATGAAAACTATATTATGCAACGGGCTGTTTATAATGTGAGTACCAAGACAGAATTGGCTGTGAATCAAATTGTAAATAGGTTGAGTTATAGAATTCAAGGAAGTACTATCTCTAAAGTACACCAAGATTTTTTAGATGGTATAGCCACACCAAACTCTTGGTTAAAATTAGAAGATGTTCGAACAGGGGAAGATTATACCACCATTGAGTGGATAGGTTATGACAATGACAGTTTTGCTGCTAATGCAAAGCCCAGTTGGAGTGGTATTGCCAATTATGAAACAAATGCGTCGGTTAATGGATTTGACTCTCCTGGGTCAGACCTTAATAAAGTAGCAGCTATTATGAGTAGTCTCTCCGATGGAAATGTTAGTTTAACCTCTAGCACTCCAGCAGCAGTGATTTTTTCTGAAAATAATAACTATTATGATGATACCAAGCAATATAATCCTCTATGTATGGGACTCATTCCCCAAGATGGTAACAGCAGTACCGATTGTATTTTTCGTGTGCAACAGAATGGTTCTACAGGATTTACCTTTTTAGATAATAAACCAAAAATTATTACAGAGCGTTATAAACTGGCATGGTCAGCCTATGCTTTGGCTCCTGAACGTAAAGTCAATGGAGGGTTTGATTTGGTATTGTACTCTAACTATCAGCCATGGAATGGTGAAAATTATATTGATGATGGAGAGCGTAATATTTTGCTGAGTAATATTACAGTTTTTAAATTTTCTGAAACAGGAGGGGTGATTAACTTTAAATTGTGTGCTTCTGAGCAGATAGGAGAAGACTTTAACGTCACAACATGTAAACAAAAGGTGGTAATACGATGATAGAGCAACCTAGAATGAGAAGTAAAAAAGCATTCTCTATGATAACAGCGATTTTTGTCATTGTGGTTATGGCAACGGTTACCTCCCTTATTATGAATGTAACGGGTAAAACAGTTAAAGAGACGACCCAACAGTACCAAAAAGAGCAGGCAGCCCTATTGGCTCGCTCCTATACAGAACAAGCAATGTTATATGCGTTACATTATGATAGAGTTGCTAATGGGGATTGTATTAATACCATAAACGCAACCTTTGGAGATGGTGTAAGTTCACAAGTTTATACCATTCAAACAAATCTTCAATATGTTAGTAATACAACACAACTTCCAGGTAGCTGTAATGTTCTTAATTATTTACCAAATACGGGTGGAGCAGGCTTTAATGCAACTGTTTCTGTTATTATTGATGTCTATGTTACTTATACAAACTTAGATGACGCTCTTAATCGACCGATTACCTTCCATAGAAGAACCTTGCAAAAGCTTTAGTCATATAAAATAATATTTATTTTTTAAGTAAATATTATTATTTCTCTTCTATTTACTTTCTATTTACTTATATGATGTATACTACGAATAGTTAGCGTGTTTTAAACCTGTTAACTGTAAAAACCATAAAAGGATAAATTATGAGTAAAAATATAGTGGGAAGACATTTTGACCTATCAGATTCTATAAGAGAACATATCTCAAGCAGTATAGATGCTTTGGGTAAATACAATTTAAATATTATTTCTAGCAATACTATTGTTACAGCAAATAATAAAGGGAAAGAAGGGGTATCGGTAGAATTGGTACTTAATTTAAAAGATAAAAACACTATTGTGATTACTCAGACTGATAAAGATGTTTATAATGCAACAGACTCAGCGATGGAGAGAGCAAAAAAAGCACTAAGAAGACATGCTGATAAGATTAAAGACCATAAAGTTATGTCATTTAAAGATTTAGGTCTTGAAGCTGAGGCAGTACTGGATTTAGAACCAGATGAGGTAGAGTTGGTGCCAATGGATTTAGAACTTCATAAACCACTTGACTTTGATGAAGCGATTGATGCCCTTAAAGCTGAGAAGAAACGACAATTTATTGTATTTAATGACCATGATGGACTTATGAGAGTTATGTACAAAAGAGCCGATGGGAAATTTGGTCTCTATTAATCAGTAACTTTTCTCTTGTTCCTACGTTTAACGTAGGAACAAAAAACAACTCCTCTTTAGATATATTTAACTCTCTCTTTAGCTACTTTTACAATATGTTCATCTTCTGCTAAATTTAACCACTTAAACTGCATTCCACTCTGTATCGTTCCATCTAAAATATCACCTGAATTTCTAAACTGTAAATCGAGCTTGGCTATCTCAAATCCACTGGTAGTATGACTGAATGAGGATAAACGATTGTTCTTTTTATTATTGGTAAAGAGATAACACCAACTCTTTAAACCCAGTCGTCCTACACGTCCTCTTAACTGATGCAGTGTGGCGAGTCCCAAGCGTTCTGCACCCACAATGACAATGAGGGTAAGCCTAGGCAAGGAGATACCTACTTCAACCACGGTAGTGGCTAAAAGAATGTCACCTTTGTCTCTAAATTCAGCTAAAACTTCCTCTTTCTGTTTGTCTTTTCCATGGGTGACATAGACATTGTTAAACTTTTTCTCCCAAAATCCACGTCCTTCATCCAGTGATTGATAGGGAATCTCAGAACTCTCCTCAACCAAAGGGTAGACAATAAGTACTTGATGCTCTTGGGCTATTTCGGTAGTAATGTCATTTAAGAGTTCAGAAAAGTCCTCTTTTCCAATAATCAAGGTTGTAATATCTTTCTCAAAAGGGGTAGAGGTGATGAGACTTACATCAATAAGCTCCGACTGCATCATGGCTTGGGTTCGGGGAATAGGGGTGGCAGAAAATTGTAAGTAGTGAGGCTTTTTTTCCTCATTTGCCATCATCGCTTCAAGTAATGCACGCTGTTTGGTACCAAAACGGTGTTGTTCATCGACCATTACTAACGAGGCGTTGGGCAGGTCATCTTTAAAAAGTAGGGCGTGTGTTCCAATAACAAAGTCAGCAGTAGCATAGTTACCTTGGTTATTTCCTTGCATTACCAATGCAATATTCATGCTACTTGGTAGGTGAGTTATCGCCTCTTCATAGAGTTGTAATGCAAGTAGTGATGTAGGTGCCATTAAGATACTTTTTGAGGGGTGTGCCATAACAGCAGCAGCCAAAATTACCATGGTTTTACCTGAACCCACATCCCCAATAATTAATCGCTTTGCAGCTTTTTTAGGGTTTTTTAAATCTTGTTGTACTTCGTAAATGACAGCTTGTTGCTCTTTGGTAAGTTGAAAAGGGAGAGATTTTGTAAACGGTGTAATCTCTCCATGTAGGGTTTCGATTGGAGGAAAATCTTCACGTTTTCCTTTAAGCTTTTTCATGTGATTTAACGCTTCAACAAATTTTAGTACATCTACATCATAATTCTCAACATCATTGAGAGATGTTGGGTAGTGTAGCCCCATTACGGTGTTAACTTCATGCTGATTTAACCCCTCATTTAACAATGAACTCTCTGTCACATAACAGCTTATCAAAGAGCGAATACTACTCTCTTTTAAAGTAGTGGAGTATTTAGGAATAATCTCTCCTATACGTTTAAGAGATTTGGCTTGGTTCATCTGTAAATAGCCATTATACTCTTCAATTTTACCTTGAATATGGTGTTCAGACCCCACTGTAAAGAGTTGACGATGATAAGGTGTTACCCGAAATAGCATGGAGCTGAGCTGTTGATTAAAAGCTGGTAACCAAAAGGTAATCTTGAGTTTACCATTAATAGTGCGTAGTTCATTTACACGTGCTTTAAGTGTATGAGTTTTTCCTAATGTTATCGTAGAAGAGAGGGTAGTATTGTTGTAAGATGAAGGGAGAATAAGGGCTAAATCTAAGAGAGAGATAATTTTTAATTTTTGAAATAGTGCCTTTGCCTCTTGCATAAATTTCCTCTCTGTTATTTTATTTAATTATACATAAAAAATAGGATATTTTAAAGAAATCTTTCAAATTGTAATGTTTAATTAGTTTACTTAAAAATAAGTAAAAAAGTCACAATTTAAATTTAATATCTAAATTTAAGAATTAAGTGTATTATATTGTAACAAATTTTGTTTCTTCGGTATTATTTCTCCCTTTTCCTAGTAGTTTTCAAAGGATTAGTATATGATTTCAATATCACTAATATATCATCAAGGCTTACCTTTTGACCTCTCCTTTACATAATTTAACCAATATCCCATTTACGATTTTATATATTGACAATGATAAAGATATTAGTCTTAAAACGGTTAACTTTCTCACAGAATTAACCACTAAGGTGGTTGTATCCCATAATATTAAAGATGCGATTAATAGATTACATACTGTTTCTGTAAATTTAGTCGTTATTAATTTAGAGATAATTAAAACAGATAAAATGGAGATACTAGAAGAGATTAGAACGCTAAATTGTGACCTTCCTATTATCTTTATGACATTAACGAATGATTTTGAAACCTTAAAAGGGTGTCTAAGTTATGGTATACAAGGGTGTTTCCAATATCCATTTGAACTGGACAGTTGTAAAGATTTTGTGCTGACATTAAAAAAGAAACATAGTGAAAAATATCAACTATCAACTTTTTTAGAGAAGAAAAATCTTAATAAATTTTTGGTATATGGCGAGCATAATCTCATTGATTATATCGATTCTATTCATAAATCAGTTATTATTCTTGTAAAGATTGAAGAGTTTAAATACTTAAACTTTTCATTAAAAAGTAAAATAAGTAAAAAACTTCAAAAAAGATTCGCAAAAAAACTCTTTTCACATATCCCTAAAGAGTGTAATTTTAAGAGCTTATATCTTTTGGAGAGGGGAGAGTTTATTTTAATTAAGCCTCTAAAAAATGATTTTTTAGAGCAGGAGTTTGTGGACTATGTCAAAAAATTTCAAGAAAGTGTAAACTCTGCAAAGATTAAAATTGGTCTTGTTGACTATACGTTATCTATTGTCTGTTCTTTAGCATATGGTGAAAATGCTTATGAGAAAGCACAAGCAGGATTACGATACTTATCTGTTAATAAACAAAATTTTATTCTCTCCAATGAGTTACATGAAGAGGAGAGGGTATCGGCTGTTAAAAAGCTACAAACTTTTAAAATGTTACAAACAGCCATCAATACCTATAATATTGTCTCCTATTTTCAGCCCATTGTTAACAACAAAACCAAAAAGATAGAGAAATATGAATCACTGGTGCGATTGATTGATAGTAATAAAAATATTGTTTTACCCTATCTTTTTTTAGATACGGCAAAAGAGGGAAAATATTATCATGAGATTACCTCTATGGTACTGCGAAACTCTTTTAGAGCGTTATTTAACACCGATATGGGTATCTCAATTAATCTTTCAACACTCGATATTGATGAAGAGAGAACACGTGAAGAGCTGTTTACACTGTTGGAACGCTATAAAACAGAAGCACATCGTATTACAGTAGAGTTGATAGAAGATGAAGAGGCAGAAGATACTAAGAATACGCAAGAGTTTATAGAGGCTATTAAAGCCTTAGGAGTTAAAATAGCCATTGATGACTTTGGAAAAGGTTTCTCAAACTTTGAAAGAATATTAAAATATAAACCCGATTATATCAAGATAGATGGTTCATTAGTAAAAGATATTGCTAAAAATGGCTCTTTAAGAAACATGGTTGAAACCATTGTCTATTTTTCCAAAAAACAGGGTATTGAGACCATTGCTGAGTATGTTGAGAATGAAGATGTCTATAAAATTTTATGTGAGATAGGGGTTGATTACTCTCAGGGGTATTACTTTGGAAAAGCAGAGGAGTTACAAAGACCATCATTGTAAATGAAATGCTCTTTGTAATGAATGGTTTTTGTTGTTTATCCTCGGATAATCTCATCCATCTCTTGTACCTCTTCATCGGTTGTTTCTCCACTGTAGGTATACTCTACAATACCATTTTTAATCAGTAGCCCATACGGTAAAATACCTCTCCAATTGTAGGTCTGTTTTAAGGCAACAAGAATATCATTGGCTGAATTTTTTTCGATGATTGGGTAATACATCTGGAATCTATTGATAATCTGACTCGATTCTTGTCGATTCATTGGGTCTTGTGCTTGTACAGCAACAACTTGAAAACGATCTCTATACTTAGCACGTAATTGGTTTATAACAGGCATCTCGTTCATACAGTGAGGACACTCTTTTCCAAATATCTGTAAAAGTACCACTTTTCCTCGGTAGTTTGGAAATATAAAACCTGTGGGGTGTATTCCAACTGTAAGTTTAGGTCCTTGAATAGTTTGCATGGTAGAATAAGAGACATTTGTGGGTGCAGGTGTTGCTACCACTTGTTGTGTTTGTTGTACATACTCTCTTGGAGCTTGTGCTACTGGTATAGGTGCACTGTAGACTCTTTGTTCTCTATCATACTGACGTGTGTTATATTGTCTATTTTCATACTGTTGCGAGTTATATTGTCTATTATTATACTGTCGTGTATTATCTCCTGTAGTATCATATGGTGTCCTTGGAATACATCCTGTTGTTAAGAGTGTTAAAACAGAAAGCGTTAGCAAGTTACTTTTCATTGAAATTCCTTTTTTCTTGATAAATTTATTATATCTTTATTATCTAAAATAGATACTAAACTACTGTTCTACTAGCTAAGTAGATTGATATTTATTGTGAAAAATAGAGAGAGATTAAATGCAGTTAAAAAAATAGGTGTGACGATAAGCCGTGTTCTGTCGTGGGTAGTTATTTATCTAGGCGTATTGTTGCCAATACGCTCAAGCGAAGCAGTTTTGTCAATCCAATGACTTAATGAGATTTAATACCATTACTTCTTGCTACGGACAGGGTTTACCTAGCTACCTATGTTACCACAGGTACTGGTGAGCTCTTACCTCACCCTTTCACCTTGACCATCTACCTAATTCAGGAAATAGGGGGAGAGCTAAAGAGGCATAATGCCTCTGAAACTTGTTTAGTAGATGGCTGTCTACTCTCTGTTGCACTTGCCCTCAGATTACTCTGGCCATCCGTTAGATGGAGTCCTATCTCATGTGTAGCACGGACTTTCCTCTCGTGACAATCGTGTCACCAGCAACTACCTATCACACCTGAGAGAATTATATCAAAATAAGCTGTTTTTCTGATATAATATTTCCCATGAAAACATTGAAACTTCTTCTTCTTTTTATTATTTTGGTTCTTTTGCCTATTTTATACGTTGCCATTGACAGCACACAGCACAAAAAAATAGTGACCATCGCCATTGGCTCAAAAGTAGATGCCTACAGTGGCTATGCTCAAGCGTATGCCAAGGAGTTTAAAAAACAGGGAGTTACCCTAGAGTTGGTCGAGACCAAAGGCTCGGTCGATGCTCAAGAGCGACTGCTGGCTGGTGAGGTAGACTTTGCCTTTGTGCAGGGGGGAACAGAGAAAGAGGGTGTTTTAGCATTAGCCAATATTATGTATGAGCCTATCTGGATTTCCTACAAAGGAGAAGATATTTCAGACCTTCAGAGTCTGAAAGGAAAACGCATTGCCATCTGTGAAAAGGGGAGTGGTATCTTACCTGTTACCTTGGAGCTTTTAGATTTGGTGGGGATTAATGGATTTAACTCAAAGCTCTATCACCTTCCTAGTGATGATGCGTTGCACTATTTAGAAGAGGGTGAGATTGATGCAATGTTCTACATCGCTTCGGCTGATGCTCCTCTTCTAAGTGAGCTGATGAGTATCAAAAATATTAACCTTATGAACTTCGCTAAGTCAGAGTCCTATAAGCAGTTTTTTTTAAAACGTAACAAACATTTTGAGATTGTTACACTTCATGAGAGTGCTTTTGATATGAAGAAACATCTTCCTAAGAAAACCTATAAACTGCTGGCTAAAAATAGCCTTTTAGCGACCTACAGTGCCTCCGATGAGATGGTGAGACTCATGATGAAAGTTGCCGATAAAGTACACCATAAAGTGGGTATTTTTCATGCAGAGCATACCTTTCCCAATGCATCGCTCTTAAAGATGAGACAACACAAGGCATCTGAATCTTATTTTCGAGAGAAGACCAACTACTATGAGGAGCATTACAACTACTGGTTGGCTCAGAGTTTAAGTAAACTGCATGACTATACCGTGCGTTACATCTTCCCTTTGGTGGCACTTTTCGCCTTTTTTATTGAGGTTGTTATTCCAACGTTTAACCTCTATGGACGACGAAAAATCAACAAATGGTACGATAGGGTTAATAAAATTGATACCAAAATCTCTAAACTTACCCTACAAGTAGCCAAAGAGAGACGAGAGAAACTGCGAAAAATTTTAGCAGAGATTCGAGCAACCGATGATATTGGCTCACACCACATGTCAGAGTTCTACTCGTTACAAAATCAGATTATTAACATTATTAACGCCTTAGATATTCGCATTAAGAGTTTACATAAGGGACACCCTAAATTTTAGATGAACTGGCTAGCACACGTACTTCTCTCGGAGAATCACATTGAACATCAACTGGGAAACCTGCTTACCGACCCTCTTAAAGCGAAGTCATGGCAAGAGGCAAGTACCCGTGTGGAGGCAGGCATTAAGATGCACCTACTCATCGACTCCTTTACCGATGCTCACCCTTTGGTTTCTGAAAGTAAAGCGATGTTGACCCCACGAGGACATCTTAAAGGGGTGGTGCTTGATGTACTCTATGACCACTTTTTAAGTCTCCATTGGGAGAAGTTTTGCACCATTGAGCGAGAGATTTTTTTAGATGATTTTCGCTTTAAGGCGTTAGAGGGGATTGAGGGTTACCCACAAAAAGCCCAAAATGTCATCCACCGAGTAGTGGGAAACCGACAACTCTCTAGCTATGCCCACATGGACGGGGTGGTGGATGCCTTTAGACGTTTGGACAATCGACTCTCTGAGCGAGCCAAAAGCAAAGATAGCTGTGAGC
>Ga0256827_10002346_pt1 | contig 12226 bp, 11 predicted proteins | sample CV84metaG_FD_185977 | JGI IMG/M metagenome (GOLD analysis project Ga0256827, IMG submission 185977) | Hydrothermal vent microbial communities from East Pacific Rise, Pacific Ocean - CV84 | ecosystem: Environmental > Aquatic > Marine > Hydrothermal vents | place: Pacific Ocean: East Pacific Rise... | reverse complement strand
AGAAGTAATTAAAAGAGGGATTTCTGAGATATATCAGGAAGATGAATTATTAAAAAAACTTGAAAATTCAATAGAAACAGGTATTCCATTAAAAATAAAAGCAGGTTTTGACCCTACTTCTCCTGATTTACATTTAGGTCACACTGTTATTTTTAATAAAATGAAACAGTTACAAGATTTAGGTCATGAAATTAATTTTTTAATTGGAGATTTTACGGCTGCTATAGGTGACCCAACAGGTAGAAATGAAACAAGGCCCCCATTAACAAAAGAACAAATAGCAGAAAACACCAAAACATATACAGAGCAGGCTTTTAAAATTTTAGATAGAGAAAAAACTAAAATTGTATTTAATGGTGAGTGGATGAATAAATTAACAAGCCATGAAATGATACAATTAGCCTCTAAATATCCAGTTGCGAGAATGCTTGAAAGAGATGATTTCAAAAAAAGATTTAAAGAAGGCAGAAGTATTGCAATTCATGAATTTTTATACCCACTTGTTCAGGCTTATGACTCTGTTATGATTGAAGCAGACATAGAACTTGGAGGTACAGACCAATTATTTAACTTACTCTTAGGAAGAACACTGCAAAAAGATTTCAAAAAGAAAAGACAAATCGCAATTACAATGCCAATTCTGGAAGGTCTTGATGCTAAAAATATAGATGGAGTTCTTACTGGTAAAAAAATGAGTAAATCATTAAATAATTTTGTTGGTATTACAGATGAACCAAATAATATGTTTGGAAAATTATTATCAATTACTGATGAATTAATGTGGAAATACTACGAGCTTTTATCTGCTAAAACAACAGAAGAGATAAAGAATTTAAAAAAACAATGTGAAGAAGGATTAAATCCTAAATTTGTAAAAATTGCATTTGCAAAAGAAATTGTTGAAAGATTTCATTCAAAAGAAGATGCTGATAGTGCAGAGTTACATTTTGAACAACTTTTTAAGAAAAAAGATATACCCGATGAAATAGAAGAATTTATTATTGAAATAGAAGAAGATACAATTTGGCTTCCTAAATTAATGACTCAAATTGGATTTTCTAAGTCAAATGGAGAAGCAAATAGACTTATAAAGCAAAATGCAGTTTCAATAGATTCAAAAAAAATCACTGATAATCGTTCAGAGTTTGCAAAAGATAGTAAATTTGTGTTAAAAGTTGGAAAGAGACGAATTGGTAAAGTTATTATCAAGTAGAAACAATAAATATAGTAATACTATGTTTTCAATAGGAGGAATAATGAATCTCGAAATAATCAGACAATTAGTTATAGAATCTATTACCAAAGTACTTCAAAATGATAATGTTGTTAGTATCTTTCAAAACAATAAAGTTATTACAGCTATTTCAAAAGGATTGGAATTAAAATCAAAAATTTCAGAAGAAGTAGAAGTTGCAGTAAAGGGTTTACAAGAAACTTTAGCAATTGCAAGTATTGATGATTTAAGAAATGTAGAAAGAAAAGTTCAAAAAACAGAAAAAAAATTAAGTAAATTATCCAATCTTTTAGAAGAAAGCTCTGAAAATCATGGTACATTAATCAATGATTTAAGCTCTAAAATAATGGATATACTTGATAAAGAAGGTGAATTATCTGAAACCTTAAAAGAAGACCTCGAAGAAATAAAAGAACAACTTTCAAAATCAAAACAAAAATATACTGAAACAGGTAAATACCTTAGAAGTATTGATGAAGACTACAGTGACTATAAAAACAAGATGGAAAATGAATATAAAACCTTTAAAAACAACTTGAAATCAACAGATGATAAGTTAAAACATTGGAAAAAAACAATTGAAAAGCATAACATAAGACTTCAAAAACTTGAGTCCAAAACTCAAAACAATGATTTACTTGTTAAATTCCAGGAATTTAAAGAGCTCACGAATGCAAAAATAAAGGTACTTGAAGAGAAAAATACAACAAAGAAGGTAAAGACAGATAGCAATATACAGAAGGTAGAAAAGAAAGCTCCTGCTAAAAAGACTACTACGAAGAAAGTAGAAAAGAAAGCTCCTGCTAAAAAGACTACTACGAAGAAAGTAGAAAAAAAGACTCCAGCAAAGAAAACGACTACTAAGAAAGTAGAAAAGAAAGCTCCTACGAAAAAGACTACAATGAAGAAAGTAGAAAAGAAAGCTCCTGCGAAGAAGACTGTTAAAAAGTAGAGACACATGGCAATTATAAAAGTAGAGACACATGGCAATTATAAAAGTAGAGACACATGGCAATGTGTCTCTACTTTTATAATTTTCTGTCTCTTATACTACCCTTCTCATAATTTACAGGTTGCCTGGTATCTACTTTAATACTAATAGAGTCATTCATTGTTTCTAATTGCTGTTTTTGTAATCGTTTTTTCATTAATGCAATTTCAAAAAGCATCAGTATAAACATTAAAATATATGGTAAGATCCCTGAAATAAAAGTCCATGCAGCTGTTGACATATAATATGCAGAATATACAATCAGAAAAGTATGTAAAAAGAGCATTATAGCCATATCTCTAACCATAACCTGCATTACTTCCTGCCTTTCTGCCGGAATTTCTCTTGCGTTTTTAGGAAGCCTATCTTTCATTAATTCAAAAATTGATTTTTTTGTAATAACAAAATACATTAAAAAAGCCACACCTAAAAGTTGCATAATTGCAGGTTTTAATTTAAAAAACGCTTCATTATCAAATATATATGAAATTGCTCCCATTGCAACAACCAAAACAGTTGCAATTAAAATCAATTTATCAACTCGTTTATCTTTAATATAGAAAAATGTAAACTCTAAAATTCCATATACAACTGTTAAAATTATAGCAATATGAAATTCAAAAAAATAGTCAATCCCAAAATATATAAATAATGGTAAAGTTGCAGATAAAAATATACTCATAGCACCCTCTTTTTTAACCTTTTTTCATAAAAAACTATTAAAACAATAAATACTATATATAAATAAGGCATCATCCAGCCAAAAATCTGATAAAGGGTTCTACTTTTCATAATGGGTACATCTTCCACTATATGACCTGTTGTATAAATAGGTAAAGTTTTACCAAGTCTTCCAACAGCATCAATAAAAATTGTTCTTCCTGTATTTGTTACTCTAACTAGGGGAACTCTATTTTCAAGAGTTCTATACTGTGCAATCATTCTATGCAAATCAGCAGCTGCAGTTTTACCAAACCATGCATCATTACTCATATTAACTAATATATTTGGTCGTTCCTGATTTACTTTATTACTAAACATTTCAATTATATCTTCATAACAAATTAAAATCCCAAGTTTTGCTTTATTTTTAAAATTAAAAAGCCTTATCTCTTCACCAGGCCTAAAATTACCAACAGCTCTAAAATATCTTCTCCAATTTTTAGGCATATATTCATTAAAAGGCATATACTCACCAAAAGCAAGTAAGTACTGCTTATGATATGTATTTAGAACATTTTGATTTTCATCAATAAAAAATGCTGTATTATAATTCCACCAATCATCAGTTGTTCTTCTATATGAAAGCCCTCCAAAAATCAATGGAGTTTTTAAGTATGGAGCAACATTAACTTTTTTAGCATTATACTTAGTACTACTATAACTACTAGACTCAGGCCATATTATCAACTCAGCCCCTTCACGTTTAGCTTTTAGAGATTCATCTTTAAATTTATCAATATTAGCCTCGTATTTTCTGGGATTATGAATATCAAAAATATCAATATTTGCCTGAATAATTCCTATTTTTAATTTATCAGCATTTTTCATTTTTTTATCATATCTATTTATTTGAATTACTCCATAAATCATCAAAACTATAAAAAACAAAGTAAAATAAACTATCTTTTTAAAATATATTTTATAATTATCTCCATTTTTATCTACCATTTTAGATATAATGAGCTTAAATACTATTATATTAAACAAGGCCATAATAAAACTCAAAAACGAAATACCAAATATATCAACAATCTGAATAAATGGTAAAAATAAATACTGTGTATTTCCTAATGTCCAGTTAAAAAGCATTGGAAAGAAAAACTCCAATGAAGCAAAAGAAAGAGCAAAGATAAATATATTTTTATTTTCCAGATTGAATTTTTTATAAATATAAAAAAATACTCCATATTTAATTCCCTGTAAGAAAGCTAATAAAACATATAAAATAAATGCAAGCCATACTGGTAAATGACCAAAAATGACAATAGTCCCCTTTAACCAATAAAAAGCATGTAAATTAATTACAAGCCCCATTTCAAGACCAATAAATAAAGCTTTTTTATTTGATTCTATTGATTTCATTACAAATAATATAGGAATAAATGTAAACCATGCCAGTGGAAAATAATCTATTGGTGGAGCAGAGAACGATGTTAAGAGTGCAGATAGAATTATTAATACTTGAGTTAAAGCTATTTTTTTAAACATTAATTATTATCCTTTTTATTATAAAAACCCAGAATAACACCTAAAGCAACAGACCACAAAGCTGCTAATCCAATTTGATAAACTTTTGGCAACATAAAAGTAACCGTATGAGCAGGAACCCAAAACCAAAGCAAAGAATAAAATCCTTTATCTATATTATTCCAGTTTTTCTCTCTCATCACAATATTATCTAAAACTCTATGAAATAATACCAAAAATAATCCAAACTGAATATTTGTTGCCACAGAAATAGCAAAAGCTTTAAAAAATGAATTTAATTCAGGAAGCATTCCATGAGCCACCAAAGTATCTACAAAACCATGAAACCCTGTAAATGCGTATTTTATAAATACAGCCAAAATAGCCCATTCCAGCATTTTAAGAATTAAAATAAATGGCTTAAAAGGAATAAATATTTTTTTATTTATTATCCATTTTGAAATAATTTCACCAAAAGTACCAAGTATTGCAAATTGAATCATTGCCATTATAATTGGATTGGATTTAACCAATAAAATATATGATTGCATAAAGCCTCCAGTTCAGTTATGATTAGATAGCATAATTATTTTAAAAAAGTAAAGATAAATTTTAGTTATATTCTTGAATAATATTAAAATTAATGTTAAATTTAGTTATTCTTTTATTAGGGGACTTGTGAAAATAGATGAATTTGAAAAAAATTTACTCTTCTTTGTAAGAAACAGTAAAGAAAAAATAGTTCATACAAATATAGCATATTATTTAGGTCTTAGTACAAAAGAAGCTAAAACTCATTTAAAAGTATTAGCTGATGATGGAATTTTAATGCTTGATTCAGATGATGATGGCAATCTGTTTTATGATATGCCAAATGTTCCAAGAAAACTCAATGAGGAAGCACTTCAATCCTATTTTTTTGGAGTTAATAAAAATAATGGGCCAATTAATCCACCAGCTAAAACATCTCCTTACTCTCAAGGTCAACGCAAATGTCCTTATTGTATGGAAGTAATTAAACCAAATGCCAAAAAATGTAAACACTGTGGTGAAATTATTGATGTCACATTACTTCGCAAAGGTAATTCTAACCAAGGCCTAAAAGGTTTTCCACACCTCGCTCATTTTATTTTAAGTATTGTTACATCTGGTGCTTGGGTTATAATCTGGATACTTCACTATATATTTAGAGATAAAGATAAATATACATAGTATTTTATCCAATAGAATTCTTTTAAGAAAAATATATTTATTTATTTAATATATTAAATAACATATTCAGTAAATAAGTTTCTTTTTAACAAGTATTTACATTTGTAAATACTTAAAATCCGCCTAAAAACAAGATAATAATAATAAAAATTAAATAATTTAATTTGACTTTTTTAAATATATCATTATAAGTTATTTATATACTATTTTTAGGAGTTTTGTATGACTATAATTAACAACATTATTGCAAGAGAGATTTTTGACTCAAGAGGTAATCCAACAGTAGAAGTTGATGTATACCTTGAAAGTGGAGTTATGGGTAGAGCAGCTGTTCCATCAGGAGCATCAACAGGTGAACATGAAGCAATTGAACTAAGAGACGGAGATAAATCCAGACTTAACGGAAAGGGTGTTTTACAAGCGGTTGAAAATGTTAATACTATTATTGCAGATGAATTAATTGGTTATGACGCAACTTTACAAAAAGAAATCGACCAGTTTATGATTGAAATGGACGGTACACCAAATAAAGCAAAACTTGGTGCAAATGCAATACTAGGAGTTTCTTTGGCTATTGCAAAAGCTTCTGCAGCATCATTAGGTTTACCTCTTTATAGATATTTAGGTGGAGTTGGAGCATATACACTCCCTGTTCCTATGATGAACATCTTAAATGGTGGCTCTCATGCTGATAACAATGTTGATATTCAGGAATTTATGATTATGCCTGTTGGAGCAAAATCCTTCAGAGAAGCAATGAAAATGGGTAGTGAGATATTTCATAGCTTAAAATCAGTTTTAAAGTCTAAAGGCTTAAATACAGCTGTTGGAGACGAAGGTGGTTTCGCTCCAAATCTTGGTTCAAATGAAGATGCAATTAAAGTTATCATTGAAGCAGTTGAAAAAGCAAAATATAAAGTTGGTGATGACATCTTATTTGCAATGGATGCAGCAGCATCAGAATTCTATGATAAAGAAAAAGGTTTATATCTTTTCGAATCAGAAGAAAGAACTGCAGATAATATGATTGATTACTTTAAAGATTTAGCAAACAGATATCCAATTATCTCAATTGAAGATGGTTTAGATGAAAACGACTGGATAGGCTGGGCAAAAATGACTTCTGAATTTAAAAATAAAATTCAAATTGTTGGAGATGACTTATTTGTTACCAATCCAGAAAAACTATTGAGAGGAATTAACGAAAATGTAGCTAACTCTATTTTAATTAAAGTTAATCAAATTGGAACATTAACAGAAACAATTCAAGCTGTTAATATGGCAAAAAGAAACAACTACACATCAGTTATCTCACATAGAAGTGGAGAAACATCAGATAATACAATTGCAGACTTAGCAGTTGCATTAAATACAGGTCAAATCAAAACTGGTTCTATGAGTAGGTCAGATAGAATTTCAAAATATAATCAATTATTAAGAATTGAAGAAGAACTTGATATGTTTTCTGTTTACAAAGGGAAACAAACTTTCTACAATCTTTTTAAAGGTTAAAAACTCTTAATAAATCTCAAAATATTGACAATTTTACTACATTAAGATACCATTTAGTTTTAGGAATATAATTGAAGTTTATTTTTATAGTAATAATATTATTTCTTAATACCAATATTTATTCAGATGAGCTTTCAGTTGAAACATTTACACTAACATTTCATGTTTCAAAGACCGCTGTAACAAATGGAAACCAATATCCAAGAAAACTAGATGATAAAGGCTGGATTATTTTTATGCCTGGGCTTGAAGTAGGATATCAGTATGATGTAAAAAATCACTTTCTAGGAATAGATGGTTATAAAATAATGATTGGTAACTATTCCGACTCAAGAGCTCAACACTCAGGATATTTACAATTTGGCCCAAGATGGATACTTAAGATTACTAAAAATATGGATATAAATATCGGTATTGGACCATTATTATTTTTCAGAAAATCATGGTCTGAATTTAATAACTATACAGGAAATGCAGTTTTAAAAGAAAAATATGGTTATGAATATATAATTTTTGTATTTGGTGACATAGACATAAGATATAAAATTACCAAAAACCTAAAAATAGTTTGGGGAATAATACCTGCAATACCCTACTCCATTGCAAATACCCTTGGGGTTGTCTATATTTTTTAATGATTACCCTCTGATGACAAAATAGTATAAACAGCGTCTCTAAGCTCATTACCATTACTATAAGCCTTAACAACACCTCTGTAAACAAGAGAAATTGTACCTCTTTCTTCTGAAACTACAATTACAATAGTATCAGTTGTTTCAGAAATACCAATAGCTGCTCTATGCCTTGTTCCAAAGTGTGCAGGAATATTCCTATTTAATGAAAGAGGTAAAAATGCAGAAGCATAAGCAATTCTATCATCGATTATTATAACAGCACCATCATGTATTGGTGAGTTGTGATGAAAAATAGCTTCAAGAACTTCTTTTTTAACATTTGCATCTACAGGTATTTGTCCTGTTATACGATCTTTAAGCTCTGCTTCCAACTGAATTAAAATTAAAGCTCCTATTTTCTTTTTTGAAAGGGTTTGAGCTGCTTTAGAAAGCTCATCAACTGATTCTAGTTTACTATTTTTATTATTATTATTATGCCTTGAAATAAGGTTATTTTTACCAATTTTGGCCAAAGTTTTCCTTATATCATCTTTAAAAATAATTACAATTACAAGAGCTATATATTGAGAAAATGTGGAAAATACCCAAGTTGCAGTAGTTAATTCTAAAAAAGAAAATAAAATATAACTAAAATATATAAAAAACAAACCAAATAATACAGGTATTGCCTCTGTTCCCTTTAATAAATATAAAAAGAAATATATAATAATAAAAATAACAAAAATATCTAAAAAATTGATAAAGATATGGTGCAAATTAGCTTTAAAAAATTCATTATTAATTATCTGTAATAAACTATCTATCATACTTCAAAAAAAAAGTTATGGTTATTTATATGTTTAGTTTGAATTAAAGTCAAGATTTTTTAGTTTGCAAGCTCAATTATTTCAGAATTTAACTCTAATCTCAATATTTTTAACGCTGCAAGGTGTAATTGAGAAATTCTTGATTCTGTTAATTGCATTTCTCTGCTGATTTCCTTAAGGTTCATTTCTTTTAAATAATGCATTTCTATAACCTTTCTTTGCTTAAGGTTCAATCTTGCAATTCTACTACTTAAATATTTATTTCTAAGCTTTACTTCATAGTTTTCTTCAGGAGTATCACTATTGTAATCTCTTAATTCATAAGATTTATCTGAATTAGGATAAAAATCTTTTAAATTAATATAATAAGCTCTTTTAATTGTTGTTAAATGCTTATAATATTCTTCAACAGTATTAAATGATAATTCAGTTGCTATCTCTAAATCAGTTACTTTTCGTCCAAACTTACCTTCTAGTCTTGCAACTGTTTTTTGAATAGTACTAACTTTATCTCTCATAGAACGAGGTAATTTATCCTGACTTCTTATATAATCAAGCATCGCTCCCTTTATTCTTATTTCAGCATAAGATTTCAAATTTTTTGACTTTTCAATATCAAATTTAGAAATTGCATCAAGTAAACCAATATAACCATTTGAAACTAAATCTCCAACTTCAATCATTTTATGGCTTGAATAATACATTTTATAAGCAATCATATTAACAAAAGGGTTCATTAACTTCACAATACTGTCCAAATCCTTCTTTTCAAGATAGTTTAATAATTTCATATTTTTTTCTTTTCTCGCAATTTTCCTAGCTTCCTTATTCATGGTATTCCCCTCTAAATTATAATACTAAATACTAAAGCAATATCATTTCCATATTCATTTAATCTTAAAAGACTGTATTTAAAGGGGTTGTGACAAATTCACGCGATACAAAATACGAGTACTAAAACACTCATTGAGTAAAAATACACCCGCTTGACATTATATGTGGATTAATAGATAATTTACAATATACTTCGGATTTTATTAATAAAATCTTAAAATTTTTTGGAGAAATGATGAATAAAGAGGAAAAAACAATAAATATTATTGGTGCGGGGCTTTCAGGAACAGAAATAGCATTATATTTAGCAAATAAAGGATTAAAAATTAATGTATATGAAAACAAAAGAATTAATAAGAACCCAGCACAAAGTAGCAATAATTTTTCAGAATTAGTTTGCTCTAATTCATTTAGAGGATTAACAAATGCTGTTGGAGAATTAAAAAATGAATTATTTTATTTAGAATCTGAATTAATGAAAGTGGCAGAAGAAACAAAAGTTCCTGCAGGCAATGCACTTGCAGTAAACAGAGAGGACTTTTCTAAAATTTTAACCCAAAAACTGGAAAACCATCCTAATATACAAATAATAGAAAAAGAATTTGTAAAAATAAACAATGATGATATTACTGTTATTGCAACAGGGCCTTTAACAACAACAAATTTAATAGAAGAATTAAAAACAAGAATTGATATAGGTAATTTACATTTTTATGATGCAATTGCTCCTATTATAGAAGCATCTACAATTAATTTTGACATTGCATTTAAGGCATCCAGGTGGCAAAGAGGTGAAAATGATGAAGGAGATTATATAAATTGCCCAATGAATAAAGAAGAATATGATGAATTCATTAAAGAAATGTCCTTGGCTCAAAGAGTTGAATTACATAGTTTTGAAAAATATTTTGAAGGTTGTCTACCTATTGAAGTAATGCAGGAACGAAGCTCTGAACAATTAAGATATGGACCAATGAAACCTGTTGGACTATTTGACCCAAGATACCCTGATAAAAGGTTCTATGCTGTTGTTCAGCTCAGAATGGAGGATAAAGAAGGAAAATATTATAATATTGTGGGTTTTCAAACTAAATTAAAGTATCAGGAACAAAAAAGAGTTTTTAGAAAAATTCCAGGTCTTGAAAATGTTAAATTCATAAGATATGGCTCAATACACAGAAATACATTTATTAATGCCCCAAAAATTCTTAATGATGATTTATCTGTCAAAAACTATCCAAATTTATATATCACAGGTCAATTGTCAGGCGTTGAGGGCTATGTTGAATCTATTGCAATGGGAATGCTTACTGGAATGAGTATTTATAACAAACTAAACTCTAATGACTTTAATTTTCCTCCTACTGATACCGCTTTAGGGGCACTATATGCACATTTAAGAAATACAACAAAAATTAATTTTCAACCATCCAATATAAATTTTTCATTATTTTCAGGTATTCCTCTTCCTAAAAAAATAAAAAAGAAGGAAAAAAATGCTCTAAGAATTGAATATGCAACAAATAAATTTAAAGAATGGGTTAAAACTGAGAATATTTTATAGAATTAAAAAAAACTTCTTCTTTATCATTTTCAAAATCAAGGCTATCTCCCTTAAGTCTTAGCAGCACTCTTGTTAAATAATAACGATACTTTACAGGCCTTGAATAAGGCATAATATAGTTGATGTTTTTATTTTTTAATGATTCTTTTAAGGCACCAATAATAAGAGCTTTACCAATTGACATATTTTCACAATTTATATTGATTTTAGTTAGTTCTTTTCGTAAGTTATTAGTTATTTTAGGATATTGCATTAAAACATTAAAGCCAAGGCTATCTTTATCATCAGGACGGCCATTAGGAAATATTTTTATAATTTCTGCACCCTTAATTATTCCTTTATCTTTTTTATGAAAATTTATAACTGGGTCTAAGCCTGAATTCAAATAGGTTTCAATATTTTTATTTATAAAACTCTCAGATAAAGTTATATTTTCAGTTTCCTTATTTAAAACTTTATCATCCTTATAGCTAACAGAACTTGTTATTGCCACACAGCAAAGCGTATCTCCATTTTTATTTACATTACTAAAACTTCCATTTTGAGTAACACCATTCCAGGTATGAAATTTATTATTATTTAAAATATCGTATCTATTTAAGCTAATTCCACTAATTGTCCCTTTAAGTATATTATTTTCAAATAAAGCTATTAAGTAGCTATTATCTGCTCTCTGAAAGAACTCATTTAAAGTTGACTTTACATTCCAGATATTATTATTTATCTCCAAAGCCTGTTCTATTTCTTTATAATTATTTTCTTTATTTAATTTTTTACATATTCTATAAGTCATATTTCTTCATTAATTTCCTAAAATTAGAGCGTTCAACTCCTGCTAAAAGTGACGCTTTTGTTATATTATTATCTGTTTTTTTTAACAAAGAAGAAATATAATTCATTTCAAATTTTGAAACAATCATTTTTTTAGCTTCTTTTAGAGTCAGATTGGTATTTAAATCATCTTGAAATACTGTTTTTAACATATCTTCTGACAAAGATTCTACATTGTTTGAGGATAAATAATTATTTTTTATATTTGTATCTAAATTATCAATACTTAAAGATTCACTGGTTTCTAAAACAGCCATTCTCTCTATTGCATTTTCAAGCTCTCTGATATTACCGGGCCATGAATATTTTTTAAATAAAACCAAAACCCTATTATCAATTTCCTTTATATTCTTATCCAGTATTTTATTAAATTTGCTTAAAAAATAATAAGCAAGAATAGGAATATCCTCTTCTCTC
>Ga0256827_10002345_pt1 | contig 12230 bp, 11 predicted proteins | sample CV84metaG_FD_185977 | JGI IMG/M metagenome (GOLD analysis project Ga0256827, IMG submission 185977) | Hydrothermal vent microbial communities from East Pacific Rise, Pacific Ocean - CV84 | ecosystem: Environmental > Aquatic > Marine > Hydrothermal vents | place: Pacific Ocean: East Pacific Rise... | reverse complement strand
TCCAGGTGATCCATTTGTTCCACTTGTTCCTGAAGTTCCTGAACTACCATTAGATCCAGGTGATCCATTTGTTCCACTTGTTCCTGAAGTTCCTGAACTACCATTAGAACCAGGTGATCCATTTGTCCCTGATGTTCCTGAAGTTCCTGAACTACCATTAGATCCAGGTGATCCATTTGTTCCTGATGTTCCTGAAGTTCCTGAACTACCATTAGATCCAGGTGATCCATTTGTTCCTGATGTTCCACTTGTTCCTGATGTTCCACTAGTTGTTCCTGATGTTCCACCTGAAACATTACTAAATGTAATTCCTAGATTTCCATTACCATCTAAAGAACCACTTATTATCATATTTGATCCCTCTATAAAAGATACAGTTTTACCACTGTAAATATAATTATTTGCACCTGCTACATAAGCATTCCAATAATGATATCCATCATAGTCACTAACTGTTATACCAGATGATTTAACTAATCCACTATTATCAATATATAAATATTCCCCAGAATTACCTGATAATGAAGTGATTGATAAATCAGGTGTATATAAAACATCTTCATCATAATATAAATCATCATCTGTTGTTATTCCTGTAACTGAGCCAGTTCCACCAGTTACATCAATCCAATGTGTATTGTAATCTTGACTATCTATTTTTGCTAGAACTTGACCAGATGTTCCACCTGATGGAAGTAACCCAATTGTTCCACCACTTTCTAAAGCGAATGTGATACCTAGATTTCCATTACCATCTAATGAACCATGAATATCTATTCCATTACCCTCTATAAATTCAACTTGATTACCTTGAAGTATATGATTAACAACACCAGCTACTTTTGCGTCCCAATAATATGTTGTTCCTGTTAAATATCTACCATCCATATCTACTTGATACATAGAACCATCTGTTCTAACAAAATATAAAATACCATTCTGTGTATTAAATGTTCCACCTGATGTATAGATATCACTAAAAGACACACCACTTAAAGTATAGTCTTTTATATCTTCAACAGTTGTTTTATGAGCATTTGTATATCCGTTTATATCAATTGCTAACTGATGAGCACCAGTTAGTCCACTTTCATAGGTTAATCCAATAATTCTTTTATCAGCCATATAATTAATTTATTTTTCTACTTATATATATAAAAAATGATTAAATTATTATACGATCTCTATCATCATCTGTAATAATATATTCACCATTATCATTTTTTAATAAAAAACTTTTATAAAATTGACCATATTCAGGTGTATATATCGGATTAACTTCTTTTAACAATGTTATTTTACTTGATATTCTTTTTGTGAAATCATATTCTAATTTATACAGATAATAAATTTGACCATCTAAAATGATTTTCTTTCTAAAATCTAAATTCATTATATCATTCAAATCTAATTTAACATATAGTTCAACAAATCTACTATCATCATCTATTAGATTTAATATATGATTCTTCCAGAATATATTATATAATGTATTACCAGATTGATAGTTCTGTAAATTAATAAAAGATAAATCTTCAACTGAATAATTCAAATCATATGATTGTCCACCAATCACTTTTACATTCTGTATTATTTTAATCCAATTAATAGAATGATTTCTTACTCCTGATACTGTATAATTTGCAAATCTATAACCACCTAAATATCTAAATGATATAAAACCAATCATTGGTTCTAATTCCATTCTATCATCATAATATGTGTGATCAATATCTTTATATAAACTAGGGAAATTAAATGTAAAAAGAAATGTTCTACCTGTATCTTGATCATTTAATAAATATGATTGGAAATCTAAATTAGTTTCAGTTTTATCTTTTCTGTAATCACCATCAGGATAAATTAATTTATTACCATAACCTTTATTATATTCATCTTTATAATCCTTTGATTTATAATCCTTTCCAATCTTATACTTAAATGAAACTTCTTTTCCTATATAATCTAATAAGTTAGTTGATACGATTTCTTTATTATAATCAATTTTATCATCCCATACGATATAATCTGTATTATAAAACTCATCACGAGGTTCAATATAAATGTTTTTTGAATTATTTTTATCAGTTCCAATATATAAATTAAACATTTTCATCATATTTCTAATGAAATCACCTTGAGTCATATCAGGAACTATATCACTTATCTTTATAATTTCTTTATCATCTTCATCTTTTGTTTTAAAAATTGATTCAACAGATGTTCCATCTATTTCTACATTTATTTGAACTCCTTGTTTCTTACCAGGTTTAATATGAAGTAATAATATATCATTTTCTGATGCACTAAACCAATTTGAATATTCTTCATAATACCAACTTGTTAATTGATTAGTTTTTTGCCTCATTTGATATGATGTATATCTCGCTACTACTTCAAATGAACCATTTGTTGTTTTATCAACAGGTGGTGTATATTTAACTATATCATATAATGTTGGATATAAATTATTATTATTATACAATCCACCCTCATCCTTTTTAACTTCTATTCTTAATTTAACTCTATAATCACCATCAGCAGGTATAACTGTTCCAGTTGCTGCTGCTCCCTTGTTAACTTTATATGTATTACCACTATATGTTGTCATTCCAGATAATGAATTAACACATTCACATATAGAAATATCACTACTACTTTCTAAAAATCCAGGATTACTATAATAACTATCTATTTCATAATAATTATGATCAATACTATTCATATGTGTTGAACTAATAAATACTGTTATTAATCTACCATCATCATAATCACTAACATTACCTGATCCATAAACTATATTATATGTCGCATTATATTCACTAAACTCTATATCATTCAAACTCTTTTCTCTATTATACATCAAAACTAAGTTGTTAAACATACCATCATTCAACTCACCTGATATAAACTTACTCGTATATGTATATCCTAATTCATAGAATATCCTGTCCCACAATGCTTTAACATAAACAGATGGATATACAATTCCTTTACTTAATGTAAAATATGGGAAATCATATAAATATCTTGTTTTATATCCATAATCAATTAATCCATAATCAGTTACCATTTTTGGATCAGCAGTTAAATCAAAATGTTCAGGTATTCTATATGGAACATTATAAAAATCACCAGTTCTATATGTTGTTCCTTGAAATGTAAATCCACTTGAAAAATCTAGATCACTTAATTTCTTTTTATCTAATTCATCAAAAATAGATTTCAGTTGTTGAATTATATTTAATTCATAAACAATTTCATATCTACTTTCAATTAAAGTTTTATAGATTTTATTTAATACAATATATCCATGAACGATTGGATTGTTATCTACGATTAAAATACATTCATAGTTTTTATTAAACTTATAACTAAAATCTAAACCTTTTATTTCATATAAATGATTGAATATCTTGTTATTATTATCATTACCGATAACTTTAATTGTTTTTGAATATGAAGTTTTCCTTGAACCAGGATTCTTAATATCATCTATAGTATATACCATTTGAATACCAAAGTCATCACTTATTTTTGTGTCTAATTCTAAATTACCATATCCAACTATTTGTATTTCAACCATTATGCGTTACTTAATTTTTCATATGCCATTTCATATTCAATTTCATATTTATATAGTTTATGAATCTGTTTCTTTTTCATTTCATATTTACTATTTGTTATTATAACTGGATAAATTAATCCATCTTTAATTACATAAACATCAGTTGAAGTGAATAATTCCATTAAATCATTTGATTGTTTATCATTTAACCATCCTGTATGTGATACGTGTGTTTCTGTTGTTCTTTTATTAACTACCTTTCTACCTCTATCTCCTACTTGATAATCATATTTTACTTCAGTTAAACCATCTGTATATTCATTTACATTATAATATTTACTTCTTACTTCACTCCACTTTGTTTCATATGATTTTTCATCAGCAAATGTTGCTTCAAATGTTTCATATGTTCCTAATTCTCCTAAATATAAAAATTGAATAGGTGTGAACTTGTAACAATTTTTATCATATTGAATATAAATTTCTTCACTCACTTTTGTTTCACTTTTCTGTAAAAAGAATGAATAATTAACTGTATATTCATTAAATATAGATGTCGTTTGAAGAGGCATCCCAATTATATTCTCTCTAATTAATCCACCCGATATCATTTCATCTATATTCTTTGGTCCAATTGGAAGTGATATTAAATCATAATCGTCTAATCCAGTTGTTGTTATATTATAAAAATATGATTTCCCATAGTTTAATGGAGCACCATAAAATACATTTATTATCATTTTATCAAAACTTGAATCAGGTGTCCATAAAGCATTTATAGTTGAATATGTGTCACTTGAATAAACTCTATACTCTCTCTTACTAAGAAATTTATTTGTCTGTCCTGTAACTATTTCATAATCAGTATAATCCCATGTATCACCATATTGAGTAACACCTTTGAATGTATAAAAATCATCAGCACCTTGTGCAGTTCCACCAGATACATTACCAAGATATTCAGTAACTTGATAATTAAATGAAGTTAAACCAAGTTGTGTCATTCCTGTGATATTATAGATTGGATTTTTATTTATTAAATCACTAATTATCATTGAATATTCTGCTAATCCATATTCATTTATATCTGGGTATATGAACATTGAGTTTTCTAGATATCCATCTCTAATTAAATCATATTTATATCTAAAACCAGCATCTCCACCGTGAGTTGATTTATAAATAACAGGAAGTGGATTGTTAACTGGACTAATTCTTTGTGGTTCTCTTAATTTTATTAATGTCATTGTCTATTATATTCTTTTATTAATTCATTTATATTGTTTTCTAAATCTTCTTTTGCTGAATCTTCAATCATATCATTTAATTTATCCATTTTATCATACCAAAGATGAATGAATTTATATGGTTCAACTCCCCTCACTCCTATTTTTCTTTGAATTAAAAATGCTAGTTGTTCCTCTTTATATTGACTTCTTATATTCTTATCTCTAATCCATTGTCTTATTGCTTCTCTGGGTGGCCATCTTGATCCAGGTCTTCTACCACTATCAACATATTCACCATATTTATTCATTTCTAAATATAAAAAGTATTTATTATCATCCTGTTCTAAATATGGTTTAATGGATCTAATTAAACTACCAGTTGCTTTTTTGTTACCATCAGTTAATTTTTGTTTCATTTCTTTTGAAATATCTTTTCCATATTTCAATAAACTACTTTTAATTCTTGTCCAATGTATTCTATCCATTATTTTGATTTATTTTTAATAAATACATTTTTACAAGGATTACCATCATCTTCAACTATTATCTCTAATTCAATTTTAATCCCACTTACTTTATCATCCCACTTCTCTGTAAATGAATAAAAATTAACATCTCCCTTACTCCAATAATAGATTTCCTGTTCCTTCAAATAATCTAAAAAAGCTAATCCAACCTCCATCATATCACTTAATATATTTAATTCATTTGATTCATCTCCCTTTACTACATCAACAAAATAAACATCTATTTTATATTTTCTCATTCCATTTGTATATAAATGCGGTTTCAAATTTGCATCTAAAACACACAATGGATATTTCCTTGCAGTTGCCTCTACTTCCCATGGATCACCTATAAAACATTCATTAACACCACTTAATGCTATATCCTGTATTTCTGTTAAAACTTGATAAAAAGTCATTTCTTTAATTTTTTTTTATAAAACTATTCCACTGAAGTAACTATCTCCTGTGTCTGGTTTATCAAACTCATCTTTACTATCTGGGTTATAATTTTTATACTCTGGTATATCATTCTCATTATCACATAAAAAAGATTTTAATTTATTACTATGATATTCAAAATCATCTCCTAATTCTTTTCTTAATTTATTCAAAATTGTTACATCAATTGTTTGACTGTTATCACTGTCTTGATTTTCAATTCCTTTGTTTCTTATCTTTGCATAAATCCATATCAACACTCTTTTTTCTGCTGCTTTTATTAAAGTTGGTGTGATATAATCATCTAAAACTGTTTTATATATACCAGTTATAGTCGATCCAGTTACACCATTCTTGATTTTATTATATAATCTTGTCCCAATAATGGGTTGAATATCAATATCCTGAGCATCAATTATACTATTTTTTAATAATTTGTCCTCAACAGCATAGTTTATTGTTGTATATTCCTTTAATTTATTGGGTGTTAATAGAAAAACTCTCATTTTTATTATTTATTTTTTTATTGTTCCTACTTTTACTAATCTACATTGACAATCTGCTTCGCAAAATGTTCCAAATTTACCATCACCATATGGAAATGTTGTTCTTTCATTACCGAAGTTAAATCCACTAGGGACACCTGGTATTGCTAGTTCTTTCCATTCCCTCAATGTTCTAACTGTTCCACTAAAACTTTTACAGGATGGACAAGGATTTTTTTGATTTCTCAAATCCCATTTATATAGGTCATCTAAATTTGCTTTTTCTAAATTCACTTGATAATTATTTTTATCAATAGTCCTCACTCCAAACTCCATCGTTACACCTGTTGTCGTCCCACTGGACGGATTTTCTATTTGATCTAATGGTTCATATCCAATCAAATCTCTTAACTCGTCTGGGGTTAATATATTCAGTAAAGCAGATTCACTTAAATTAAAATCAAATGGTTTATTATTTAATATATTGATTTCATTGAATCCATTTATTAAAAAGATTCTGTTCAGTGTGTCTATTAATTTCTTTTGTTCAGGTTTAATTACTGTATTAAAATAAACATCATATGCATTTAATAATTCATTTGAATTACCTAGTTTACCTGGTGTTGATATACCAACTAGATTTTCATTTGTTATTTTATGTGCTATTAATATTTGTTGTAAAGTTGTTTTATTTAATAAATCATATAATTTATCACTATTACTAGGTTCAATTACTTTTACTTCAGGTTTACTATCTCCCTCAGCATCATAGAATGATAATATAAACTTACCAGCATTATTTGTTCCTGTATATTTTGCTTTTATTTTTTCTTCTATTGTTTTTCTTTCATCATCAGTTGTTTCTCCAACAGGAAATCCAAAAAATACACTAGGGGTTAATCCATTTTTCAAATTATTAAAATGATAATTACCAATTTCTGTATCTATATGAATCCATTTCAATCCACCGATATAATCAGGATATGAATAATAATCTAATCCAGGTGTATATCTAATAATAGGAAGTATCTGTCTTGCATCTTTTGTTTCATCATTAAAGATAGGTATACCAATTGGTTGATATTGATTTTTTCTATAGTTATTCCAATCCTTTGAAAACCAAAACATATCAACTCTATTTTTATCATTTGCTTTTCCCCATCTTATTTTTGATGCATCAATATGATTAATTTCTGCTATTTGTTTATGACCTTTTCCCCATATGATTTCTAAATATGCTAATCCATATATTTCATAGTCCATAGATATCTTTTTCAAAACATCATCTAAACTTTCATATTTATTAGGATGATCTATAAACTGTTGGGTTCTATCACTAAACTCAACTTCATCATTCTGTATAACACCATCACCACATATCATTCTTGTTTTACTTTCAATGATTGCGTTATGAATCCCTGATTTATTAAATACATTTAATAATTCTTCTGGGAATTTATTATCATCTCCATATTTTACCCATTCCTTGAATCTATCTTCTTTAAATTCAGGTATAACTATATCATCTTGATATGATAGTGCTGAAAAGATAAATCTATTTTGTTCTTTTTTATTCATAGTAGTATTCATCATTATTTTTTGTATTATATTTTACTTCTGTTGGTTCATTTTCTGTATCATCTGTAAAGAAATAAACTTGTCCTGTTTCATAGATAGGATCATCTTTTGTTTTATAAACTTTATACATATACCAACCCTTGAATGTTATTCCTATTGTTGAAATATAAAATATATTAAATTTATCAGGATAATCACTTGTATCTGTTATTGATAACGTTGCATATTCCATCGCATTACTTTCATTATAAAAAGTTATAACATATGTATTATATTTTAATAATGGTATAGGAGATGTTTCTTGTAAAGTAAAATAAACTCGTTGACCATCTTTTGAATTATCATTTGTTTTTAATCTTATACTCATATAAATTAATTATTTTCTAAACATATATATAAAAAAACTAGGAATTTGCTGGGTATATATAAAAAAAAGTGGAGTAAAACCCCACTTTATTGAAAAAAATTAAAAATTTAAAATTAAATGATTACATTAAAGTATCTTCTAATGTTGAATCTAATAGATATGCTTTATATCCTTCTTTACCAGTGAATGATAAAGTTTCACCATTTAGTTCATCTAGTTTAGCACCTGATTGTCCACCAGTTGATCCACCTAATGATAATCCACTATCTGTTCCGATTACAAAAATCTCACTATTTTTATCTTTTACAAAAATTACCACATCTGTTTTTGATAATTCCATTATTTCATTTCTTAATTCTTTACTCATTCTTCTAAAGACTAAATCAACTTTAGGTTCAAAATGAACACTTGCTATTACACCATCACCTACAATCGCTTCACTCCAAGATGAATTATCCTTTAGGAAATCATAAGAATATCCTGTTCCAATTGCTGTTAAATCAGTTATAACTCCGTCAGTTACAGTCATATTATCTAAATCTAAATCTGCTTTATCATAGATTACAACTTTTTTAATTCCACCAATTGATCCTGAACAATTCTTAGTATATCCTTTTAATGTTATACAACCCATTTTATTTTTTGTTATTTTTTTAAAGGGAGGACATTACCTCCCTTTTAATTGCTAAGTGATTATATATTAGGATTGTTGTGAACTACGAATTCTGGGAACCATGCCCCTACACCCATTTTAAATTCACCTCTTATTCTAATTTCATCATTATCTTTTGAATACCACATATCCAAAGTTTCAGTTTCATTTAATAAATCTGTTCCAAAAATTAAATTACTTGCTGGTGTTAAATACCAATAATGTGTTCCTCTTAATCCAGATACACCAATAACTTTAATGTTATGACCTGGAATAGTTGTTTCTAATGATTTTCCATTTTCATTTTTTGCATAATTATATAAATTTGCATTTATTAAATACTGAACATAGATTTTAAAATCTGCTACTGACATATATAATGTTAAATCATCATTAACATATGCTTTTTCATCAACCTGTGCTATCATATCTTCAATCTTATCATTGATATTACTTGCTGTTGATGTTCCACTTGCTGTTGCTACATAAACTGAACCACCTACTGAATGTAAATATGGTGCTATTCCATCTGTTAAAGGAAGATTACCTGTTCCTGAACCACCTTTTTCTGCTTGCCAGAATAAATATTCTACCTCTGCAGTTAATTTTGTTGCTTGTTTTTCTAATACAAACTGACTAAATGGAAAGTCCTCTGGTGTTGAACCAGCTTTCATTAATTGACCATACCACTTAGGTTCTAAATCTCTAGGACATAAATTAGTTTTAATCATTAAATCATCTAATGTGATTCTAATTTGACTAAATGTGGTCTTACCACTGTTTGTCCATCCACATGCTGCGTTTTGTAAATATAAATCATTATCTACTACATTTAATTTGAAATCACCCTTTTGTCCAGGTATGATATCAACTCCTGATTTTAATGTTGGTGCATCATATATCGCTTCTGCTACCAAACCTGTATTTTCATTAACAAAATCACTTAATGCAGATACATCAAATCCAAAATTATATTTTCCCATTGTTTTTTTATTTATTTTTTAATTTCCTGATGGCGTCTAAAGCATTTAATCTCTTTTCTACCATAGTTAATTCTGGTGTCTCTAATTTCTTTTCTGTTAAACTAGGAACACTTGGCTGAGCTTCTAATTTTTCAATTTCAGCCTTCAATTGTGTTTCATTTGATCTAAACTTATCTAATTCATCTTTTAATTCTGTATTCTCTTTTTCAAAACTAGATATCTTTTCATTTAATTCATCTAAAACTTGTTTTATCTCATTATACTTAGTTTCATAATCTACTGTTTCTTCTTGTTCTTCTACTAACTCTTTGAACTCTAACACTTTACCTTCTTGAACAATTAAAGTATCTCCTGTTGTTAAAACATATTCACCATCTTCTACAGGAATAGTTAATGCTTCATCACTAAAGACTGGAGTGTCTACAGTTAATTCTGTTCCATCAAAGTAAATTATATCACCATTTTCTAATGTTATTGAACCTACTTCAACTGTTGGAGTTTCTTCAGTTTCCTCAAACTCTTGATATGTATCCATACCTAAAATCACTCTTATTTTATCTAAGATTGTTTTTTCCATTATATTAAAATTTATTTTTTCTATTGATATATATAAAATCTATTAATTTTTTACATTTTTTAATAACTCTCTAATCATATCAATTTTAATCTCATCAGTTACTTCACTTTTCATAGTGTCGTATTTCTCTGTTAAATATGCTTCTATACTTATTCCATTTATCTCACCATTCTTTATCTTGTCTTTAATATCATCATTATCAATCTTATACATAACAACCCATGATCCATTAGGAATGTTTTTAAAACCATATTTGGTTATGATTTGATCTTGTTGATTTTCAACTATCCATGAATATATTAAATGAATACCTTCTACTGGATCTTCATGTTGTTCTGTATTATTTTTGAAGTTACCTTTAATTAAAAAATCTTGTGATAATTTTCTAATTGTATCTTCTTTGAAATAAACATAATATTCTTCATTTGTAAAAGGATTGTATCTAAAGATTCTTTTATTTGCTATTAATGCTGGACTAACTATGATACCCTTTTCATCATCTACCTTTGCGAATACATAGTTATTCTTTTCATCATTAAAATAAATAAAATTCTTTTCAATGGCAGGTAAGTCCACCCATCCCATCGCTGTTAATTGATCTTCTTCATTTTCAGCGATTAATTCTATTTCTTTTATTTTTTTCATAAATTAATTTTTATTTTTATAAACTGAATAATATAATTAATAATATAATTATTGCTATAGTTAAATTTCTAACTGAAAAGTATTTCAGTAACTTATTCTTCTTTTTCATATATATAAAATTGTTATTTTTTTTACAAAACAGATGATTCATCTAAAATCTTAACTTTGTTCTGTGTTGATGTGATATCACCCTCTGTAACATAAACCTTTTTATTGTTTATTCCATTGACTATTAAATCAATAGTTGTATTTGATAATTGAATTGAACCATCTCCTGATCCGAATGATTTTCCACCACCTGCTACATTTACAGCAGATGCTATATTTCTTAAACTAGGATTAGACATTGAAGTTTTATTAATAATATAAGCTTCTCCACCCTCTATTTCACCATATGGTGTTGAAATTCCACCTTGTGCATGTGATGGTCCAAATATCATTCCACCTAGTGCATATTTTGCATTCTGTATTTTAATTAATTGAACTGCTCCAAGTGCTGCTGTCATTGCTGCCATTATATATGAATATGGAGGTTCAGCTGATCCTAATGCCATTAAAACACCTGATGCTATATTTATAACAGCTTTTGTTTCTGCTAGTTTTTTCTTTTCATTTGCTGATAACTTTTCTTTATCTACAGATGCATCTATTAATTGATTAGTTAATTGTAAAACAGTTGCTGCTAATGCCATTCTTTGTTTTGCTTGTTGTTTTGCTATTTTTGTTTTACCACTTTCAGATTCCGACCATTTAATAAATAATTCTTCTATTTGTTGTTTTTCTTTATCTGTATAATTTTCACCATCTTTAATTAATTCTATTGTTCCATCTTTATGTTTTTCAATATGAGCATCTAAAACACTTAATCCTGCTTCACTTAATGATTGTATATTTTCTAACCCATTTACTGTTGATGAATTAATTGTTGAAATAGATTTCAATACACCATCAACAATATCATTAGGATCATATTCTGTTGATAGATTTTTTAAATCATCTTTCAATTTAATCATTGTGTTATGATATTCAGTTACACCAATTTGATGTGTATCATATAATTTTTGAGTGAGTCTAATTTCATCCTCTAATTTCTTTCTACGACCAGTATATGTATCAGATTGTATTTTTTGAATTTTCAATAACATATCATGCATTTTAAATAATTCCGTGTTAAAATCTTTTTCACTTTGTATTTCCTC
>Ga0256827_10002344_pt1 | contig 12237 bp, 8 predicted proteins | sample CV84metaG_FD_185977 | JGI IMG/M metagenome (GOLD analysis project Ga0256827, IMG submission 185977) | Hydrothermal vent microbial communities from East Pacific Rise, Pacific Ocean - CV84 | ecosystem: Environmental > Aquatic > Marine > Hydrothermal vents | place: Pacific Ocean: East Pacific Rise... | reverse complement strand
ACCTTCTGGTATTTTTGAATCTAATTTTGTCATCTTAATATATTAATTTGCGCCAAAAAGCATTAAAAAAATTGGAATTATCGCGAAACCTCCACCTACAGCAAATGCAAATAAGTATCCAACAACTGTCCATCGTTTTCTCCATTTATCGTTACTCATTCCTAAAGTTTGGAATGCTGACCAAAAACCGTGTGTTAAATGAAATCCTAAAGCAATTGCTCCAATAGCATAAACAGCTGAATAAACCATACCTAAACTGGCATCAGTAAATAAACCAGCGACTAATGCATATGCGTTTTCCATCATTTCACCATCAACATTAACCTCATTTAATAAAGGTGAGCCTGTAACTTTAATTTTCCAAAAGAAATTAAGCAAATGCAACACAAGAAATGCTAAAACCATACTTCCGAGTATGTACATGTTTTTAGATGCCCAAGAACTTTGGTGAGAATTTACAGTTTTATTATAACTCTCCGAACCTCTTGCTTTTTGATTTTGAAGAGTTAAAATTGTTGCATAAAAAATATGTGCAACAAAACCCAAAGCCAAAAATGGTTGCATAATTTGTATTATAGGATTAGTTCCCATAAAATGTGATACGATATTAAACGCATCAGCTCCTAACAGTAATGCTAAATTAGCTGTTAAGTGCACCAGTAAGAACATAACAAGAAACAATCCTGTTATACTCATGAATAACTTCTTTCCAATCGAAGAAGACACAAATCCACTCATAATCTATATAGTTTAAAATTAATTTACAATTCGTATCTACAAATGTATATTTTACGATACTTTTTTTTAATGTTTGAAAACATAAACTTAATAATTTAGACAATATCTAAATAAAGATATGGTAGTATTTTATTAATTTTCAGTAATTAATAAATATCAATTATTTCAAAAATAATTATGCCAAGCTAATAATTATTTATTTCCACCTACATTACGTCCTAAGTAATTTTTGATAACCTTACTATTTAAGTGAATACTAGATGAGAGCCTGCTACCCCTTAGCGAAGGGAAAATAAGGCCGCCTTTCAAATATTAATAAGTCCATTTTATTTTTGAGTTTTGTTATCAAAGTACAAATACATAGTTATATTTAGAACAGGATTAATTTCCACCTATATATTCTGCTATCTTTTCTCCATCAATGGCAGCAGAAACAATACCTCCTGCATAACCTGCTCCCTCACCACAAGGATATAATCCTTTTACTTTAACATGCTCAAAATTGTCTCTATTTCGTGGTATTCGCACAGGCGATGATGTTCTAGATTCAACACCAATAATTACAGCATCGTTAGTTAAATAACCTCGCATTTTATTATTGAATAACTTAAAACCTTTTTGCAATCTTTTTGCAATGTTTTCCGGCATCCAATGGTGCATAGGCGACGAAATTATGCCCGGATAATACGATGTTTTGGGTAATGATTCTGATATTCTTCCTTTAACAAAATCTTTAAGTCTTTGAGCAGGAGCAACCATTCCTTGACCTCCATTATTAAAGGCCATTCGTTCAAAATTTTCTTGGTATTTCATTCCTGCTAAAACTCCAAACTCTTTGTAATCTTTTAAATCTTCGTCTTTTATTTCAACAACCATTCCTGAGTTTGCAAACTCAGAATCACGTTTTGCAGGTGACATACCATTTACAACCATTTGATTTGGAGCTGTGGCTGCCGGAACTATAAACCCTCCCGGACACATACAAAACGAATAAACGCCACGCCCATCAACTTGCTGTACTAAATTATAAGTTGCTGCCGGCAAATATTCACTTCTAATATTGCAAGTATATTGAATGCTATCGATTAACTTTTGTGGATGTTCTACCCTCACTCCCATTGCAAACGATTTTGCTTCTAAATAAACATTTTTTGAATGCAACATTTCATAAACATCACGTGCTGAATGCCCTGTTGCAAGTATTAATTTATTACATTTTTTTATTTTCGAATTATTTATTTCTACACCTGTTACTTTGTTATTTTCAATTACAATATCAGTAAGTTTTGAGTTAAAAAGAACTTCGCCTCCAGCTTTTAAAATTGTTTCTCTAATTTCTTTTATTACTTGTGGCAGTTTGTTTGTACCAATATGAGGATGAGCCTCGTACAAAATATTATCGTCAGCTCCATGATTATTTAATATTTCTAATATACGTGTTACACTACCTCGCTTTTTTGAGCGTGTATATAGTTTACCATCAGAAAAAGTACCGGCACCACCTTCACCAAAACAGTAGTTCGAATCTTCATCTACAATACTTTCACGATTTATTTTTGCAATATCTATTTTTCGTTCACTTACAGGTTTTCCTCTTTCAAAAATTATTGGTTTTTTGCCCAACTCAATAAGTCGTAATGCTGCAAATAATCCGGCAGGTCCTGTGCCAATAATTACAACCTCATCAGCTTTTTTTACATTCTTGTAATCAAATTTAATTTTTTCTATTTCAAAATCAGAATTATCAGTTGCTATATCAACTCGTAAATTAATAACAATATCACGTTTTCGTGCATCGATAGATTTACGTAAAATTCTACTTTTGGTAATACCTTCTATTTTTATATTTAATTTTTCGGCAACAATTTTCAAATACAATTTCTCATTTGATGCCTGTTTTGGCGTACATTTAATATCAACTTGCTGATTCATTCTTATTTTTTTAGATATAAAACCTTTTATTGTACAAAGGTAATATTTATCTTTTGTTTTAATGTCGTATCTACGATACTAACGTCCTAATTTTCTTGTTTTACCATAATTACGCATCTACGATACTATTTTTAATACTGATTATTATGATTTTTCACCTTAACATAAGCAAATTACACAAACAATAGCCATATAAACAAATAAACACCATAAACAATATTTGAGTATCTTTGTATTAAATAATTGAATAAAAATGGCAGATAAATTAAATATTACAATTGTTCAATCTGATTTAGTTTGGGAAAATGTTGATGCAAATTTAGAAATGTTTTCTAAAAAAATCGCACCTATTACTAATACAGATATTATTGCATTGCCTGAAATGTTTAACACCGGTTTTTCAATGAATTCGAAAAATTTATCAGAAACAGTTAATGGCAAATCGGTAAATTGGTTAAAACAACAAGCAAAAAATAAAAATGCCGTAATTATTGCAAGCTTAATTATTAAAGAAGATGATAATTATTTTAACAGATTATTTTGGGTAAACCCTGATGGCACATACGAATACTACAACAAACGTCATTTATTTAGAATGGCTAACGAACATAATTATTATACAGCAGGCACTAAGGAATTAATTATAAACTATAAGGGTTGGCGAATAAAGCCACTTATTTGTTACGATTTACGATTTCCTGTATGGGCAAGAAACAAAAACGATTACGACTTATTAATATACGTAGCAAATTGGCCTGAACGAAGAGCCGAACCTTGGAAAATTTTACTTAAAGCTCGTGCTATTGAAAATCAAGCCTATGTTGTTGGTGTAAACAGAGTTGGAACTGATGGTAACGATGTCATTTTCTCTGGTGATTCTGCTATTATTGATACTTATGGTAAGGTTATTTCCACAATAAAAGCACACGAAAATAATTTTGAGAGTATTGATATTTCACTTTCCGAACTAAATAGTTTTAAAGAAAAATTTCCTGTTGGTTTAGATGCTGACAAGTTTAGAATTGTATAAAATTTTCAAAAAAAAGGCTACCCAACGGATAGCCTTTTAATTATACAAAAAACTTATTACTATCTAATAAGAGTTATTTTCTTTGTTGAAACACTATCGTTAGATTTTACTCTAACAAAATAAGTTCCATCATTATTATTAGTTAAATCAATTGTTTCATAAGTGTTAGCATTATTTATTGTATAAACAACCTGACCTAATGAATTAACAACCTCAATATCGCTACCTTCAACACCTTGAATATTAAATAAACCGGTAGTTGGATTTGGATATATATTAAATTCTACACCTTTAATGTCAGCAACCTTAGTAATTGTAGATATTGCTAATTGATTTACGTTATGTACTTCTCTTGCATTTACATCAGTAGCACTATAATCTCCTACAAAAGCAACAATATACATATTACTAGCTTCCCAACCAGCATCTAAAGTATAAGTATATGATTTAGAATAAGTATCACCAGTTGAGGCTCCACTTTGTAATAAGTCACCATTAAAATTAGTTAATGGAACTCTTTGTGTATATCTATGCTCAAAGCCTGCAGGAGCACTTGCTTGAGACTGTTGAGCTATATGATCTTCAGTTAACCATACATTAATACCTAGATCACCTGCAAAATCATTTACAAAATCACCTGTAACATCTACTGTTAATTCTCTTGTATTAGGGTCGTACAAACCATCAATATTCACACTAACATATCCCGGCATAATTCTACTTTGAATTCTTGTTTCTCCAAAAGGAGCACCATCCCAAAATATTGGACCTGGATCTACACCATTACTACCATCATTATCTAATCCATTATGGTGTCTATCAAACATTCCTGCAGGAGCAAAAGTACTTCCTCCGTCATTATAGTATTCTAACATATCGCCAGCAGCTTGATTAGTTAAGAAGTCTGTATAATATCCTGAATGATGAGTTATAGTAACTAAATGAGAACCATATTTAGCATGCATATCATCCATATAAGCTAGTACAGGAGGACAATTAGGGCATTGCTCTGTTGTAAATTGTTCATGAAGAATATTTTTTGGATAATAAAGTTGAACTGTAGTAGATGTAGAATCGTTTGAAGTATCTTCATCATTAGCTAAGTTAATTGCATATCCAATAGTATAATCACCCATTGTAGAAAAATCATATGTAGTTGTAAATGTATAATCAAATGATTCTCCTGGATTAATAGTTGTACTAACAGCCTCATCAGCAACAGCTACACCATTTACTGCATAAAGTGCATTATATGATGATTGAGGATTAGTACCCATATTTGTAATAGTTATTTGCACCTGAGCAGCACTTGATGCAACTCCTTCAATAGTAGATGGTGTTATAAGTGCTGTAACAGCTAAATCGTTAGCAAAAGGTGTTGGAATAGTACCGTCAAATTTAAAAATACCACCATGTAAAGTACCAGTACCGGTAGTATCGTTAAAACTACCTGCCCAACCTGTTGATGCATCAAAAAATGATACTTCTAACAATTGTTTTCCTGAAGGATGAACTAAAGCTGTCCATGAATGTCCATTAAAATTTGTATAAGAACATCCAGCAGAATTACCTGTATTTACATAAGTACCTTCCATTCCGGGAACTGCAGCAATATCACTTGAATAATGACCTGTATTTGTTATATCAGTCCAAGTTGCACCACCATCTAATGTTTCATATAAATTATTGTTTTTATCAACAATTAAACCTTTTGTAGCACTTGAAAAATCAAAATTACCACTCATAGCTGTACCACCAAAATCTGTAATTGGAGTTTGAGCTACAGTCCATGTATAACCTTTATCAGTTGAATGATAAATTCGTCCTTTATTTGTAGAAAACCAAACATTATCACCACTAGCAGCATATTGACTAGTATATCCCCATTCTCCAGAAAGAGGGTCTGGAATATTAGCTCCATCAACGGCTACCCAATTAGTACCACCATCTGTTGTTGTATATATTTCAAAATCACCATTTACAGGATCTCCCATACAAAAACCATCGTTCTCATTCCAAAAATACACAACATTTGTAAACGAAGTACCTGATTGATAATCAGCTGTAGTTTGACGTGTCCAAGTTGTACCACCATCTGTTGTTACAAAAATTCCTTGTACTTGCCCTGCAGCATTTGCAAAAGCAGCAACATATGCTTTAGTAGCACTTACAGCACTAATCATAGAAATACCTAAACCGGTATTACCAACATCAATTGTACCCGCAGTCCAAGTTGCACCACCATCAGCAGTTTTTGTAAACTCTTGAATATTTGCATTACTTCCAGAACCATCATAAGCTGCAGCCCAAACTGTATTTGCGTCAACAATTGAAATGTTTCTTATACCACGAGAAGCAGTGGTAAACCCTGTTGATTGTTCAACCCATTGTGCACTAGCCACAAATGTTAAGAGTGTAAACAACACTGTAAAAAATAAAAATCTTTTCATATAAAATATTATTTAAAATTTGCGATAAAGATATAGATTATTTTTTATTTTTAATATTAATGTCTAATAAAAATAGTTTTTGTTAATAAAACCAAGTTATTCATCAAAAAAATATTGTTAATCTCAATTCGATTAATAATATAGCTCACATAAAAAATAAATACTAATTCAAGTTTGTCGCTAAAAATATTTAAATAAAACCATATTTAAGGCACGTAAACATTTTTTCTAAACAGACACTTATTAAAAACTAACTTTTTAGGCCATAAACACTAAATCAAACTAATCTTACTAATACAATATTTGAATTGTATTTAACTTTTTTCTACTTTTACAGCACAATAAAAATATATGATATGTCAGGACACAGTAAATGGTCAACAATAAAGCGTAAAAAAGGAGCATTAGATGCTAAGCGCTCGAAAATATTTTCAAGAATTGTAAAAGAAATTCAAATAGCAGTAAAAGAAGGCGGAGCCGATCCCGATGCAAATCCACGTTTACGTTTAGCAATGAATAATGCAAAGGGTGCAAATATGCCAAAAGATAATGTTGAGCGTGCAATAAAAAAAGGCTCGTCTGATGGTGAAAATTACACAGAAGTTACTTTTGAAGGTTACGGACCTCATGGTATAGCAATGTTTATTGAATGTTTAACAGACAATAACCAAAGAACCGTAAGTGAAGTCAGAGCTGTTTTTAATAAACGAAACGGAAACTTAGGGACAAATGGTTCGCTAAGTTTTATGTTTGATAGAAAAGGTGTTTTTACTGTTTTAAAAGGTGATTTTGATATTGAAGAATTTGAACTTGAAATTATTGACGCTGGTGCAGAAGACTTTGAAGTTGAAGATGATAAAATAATAATTACTACAGCTTTAGAAGATTTTGGGAGTGTTCAGAAAAAACTTGACGAATTAAATGTTGAAGCTGAAAATGCTGAGTTACAACGAATACCAAACGACACAAAAGAACTTACCGTTGATAATGCAAAACAAATAATGGATATGATTGATGCTTTTGAAGAACTTGATGACGTTCAAAATGTTTTCCATAATTTAGAAATGACTGACGAACTTGCTGAAGCTTTAAACGAATAATAATAATTTTTAATTATGAATTAAAAAAGAGAAGCACAACTTCTCTTTTTTTTTGCATATTAATTAATTTAAAAAACAAACAACACTATTAAGCTCAAATCTACTTAAAACCATAACAACCAGAACAAATATCAAAACTAACTCTTTCCGATTTACGAATCAGAAAACAATTAACAAGACTATAAATACGGTATCACCATGCTAATACCTAAAGATAATACAATAAACATATTTTTTTAATTACAGATTAACGAATAAACAAGTTTATACTACTTTATAAATTGCTTAAAGCAAAGTATTGTAATAAATTTGGTAATGTTTTAACAATTAAAAACTTTACCCATGAAAAAAGTTTTATATTTTGCACTTATTTTTTTAACATCAAACTTAACTCACGCACAAGTTTATTGCGATTCGGTTTTAGATCTTGAGCCACTAATGGATGATACAATTTGCTTTAACGGTCCATTTACTCTAGATGCAACACCAAACAACTACAATTCATATTTGTGGCAAGATGGTGATACTAACGGAACTTATTACGTTACATCTCCAGGAACATATATTTGTGAAGTAGTGGCTAATACAGGAAATATTGTTGAAAATGGAGATTTTGAAGATGGAACAACTAATGTTAATTCTGATTATACAGATATGACAGGTACAGGTCAAGGCACTTCATCAAACCCAAATATCGGGCTATGGCAAGAAGGTACTTATGCTATTGGAAACAACCCTCATGATTATCATGCAAATTGGAATCCCATGTCACCTCACACAGGAAATAATATGATGATTGTAAATGGTGATACAAGCACAAGTACAAGCCCACACATATGGTGTCAAACAATTGATGTTGGTGCTAATAGCGATTATGTTTTTTCAGCTTGGTTAACATCTATCTTCAACTTAAATCCAGCTACTTTTATATTTACTATTAATGGCGTAGTTATTGGCGATACATTACAACATTCAGGAAACGTTGGCGAATGGGATGAATTTTTTGTTCAATGGCATTCCGACACAAATCAAACTATTGATATTTGTATAAATAACGTAAATAAAATAGCTAATGGAAACGATTTTGCTATAGATGATATTTTTTTCGGAGCCGCTTGTATTCAAACAGATACAATTTACGTAGTTGAAAATCCAATAGCAAGTTTTGAAACTAATGATGTTTGCTCAGTTGATACAGTAAACTTCATAAATACATCAACATCAACCAATGGTTCTATAACTAATTATAATTGGAATTTTGGTGATGGTTGGACCAGCTCTCAAACAACCCCATCGCATTACTATAATGAACAAACAACATATAATGTTACCCTTACTGTTAAAAGCAATTATGGATGTACTGACGACACAACAATATCAGTAAATATAAATCCTCCACCTTCTTCTACAATTACAACAACAGACGCATTATGTTACAATAGTAATAACGGTACAATAGCCATTTCAGGAGTAGGAGGACAAGCTCCATACACATACCATTGGAGTTTTGGTTCTACAGACTCGATAATTACAAACCTACCAGTTGGACAATACAATGTAACAATTACTGATGCAAACGGATGCACAAACACAAATTCAGGCGTAATTAACCAACCTACACAATTAATAACTGCAGCCAATCCGACTAATGTAACTTGTTTTGGCGAAAATAATGGTGAAATAGATTTAAATATTACCGGAGGAACACCTCCTTATAGTTACACATGGAATAACGGTGCCCATAGTGAAGATATTGACAGCTTAAATCCAAACGTATATTACGTAACAGTAACTGATAATAACGGATGTACAACTGAAGAAACAGGAAGTATTACAGGTCCTCTCGAAATAAATATAGTTCCAAGCACAAGTCCTATTTTATGTCATGGAGACCAAACAGGTTCAATAAATATAGAAATTAGCGGAGGTGTAGCACCATATCAATACAATTGGAACAACCAAGCAACAACCGAAGATTTAACAAATTTATATGCAGGAAACTATATTTTAACAGTTACAGATAATAGTGGATGCACAAAAATTCAAACTGTTAACATACCCGAACCAAACCCTCTAGTTGTTAGTTTGCCTCCTGATTATATTCATTGTAATCAACCAACCGAAATACATGCAAGTACAGAAGGAGGAACTACACCATATTCTTATTTATGGGATAATGGCAATACTTTTCAAGACAATGATTACCAGACAGATAGCACGGCAACCTATTACGTAACAGCAACTGATGCACACGGATGCGTATCAACAGACCAAATAACAATTACAATAATTGATGTTGATATTCAAGCTTTCGCAAATAGAGATACTGTTTGTCCGGGCGACCCTATACTATTAACTACAAATGTTATAGGAGGTATGGCTCCATACACTGTTTACAGTAATGGCAATATTTCAACTTTACCTGTTATTGTATATCCTCAAGGTACACAAACATATAACATTGGAGTTGTAGATGCATGCGGAAATACCGATTCTACAATAATTGAAGTACATACATACCCAATTCAACCACTAAGTTTCAACGCAGATATACTTCAAGGTTGTCCTCCATTAACAGTTACGTTTACCCAAGGTAATTATAGTAATAACTCTTCTTACACTTGGAATTTTGACGATATCGATGAAAATAATTATTCTGATGCCATAAATCCTGTTCATACTTTTACTGATGGAGGAATTTATGATGTTTCTGTAAACGTTATTGATAGTAATGGATGTGAAAATCAACTTACAATTAACGATATGATTGAAGTTTACCCTAAACCTGAAGCTCATTTTGAACCAACACCTGAAGTCGTTAGTTTTATTAATTCACTTGTTGACTTCGATAATTACTCAATTGATAATTTTAAAAATTATTGGTATTTTGATGACGGCAACCAATCTAACAAGATAAATCCGGCTCACCACTATAGCGAATCTGGAATTTATTACCCAATGCTTGTTGTTGAAAGCGAAAAAGGTTGTTTAGATACAGCCATTCACAAAGTTGAGGTTCAGAATGAATTTATAATATATGTACCAACCGCATTTACCCCAGATGGTGATGCTATTAATGATGGTTTTAGGGCAGTAGGACATGGAATAGATTTAGATAATTACTTTATTGCTGTTTATGACCGTTGGGGCGAACAAATTTGGAAAAGTGAAGATTTATTCGAATACTGGGACGGACGTGCTAAAGATGGAGATAAAATTGTTCAAAATGGAGTTTATAAATGGCTTATTGTTTGTAAAGATTTTAATGGTGTTGAACATACGAAAAGTGGTAATGTATCGGTTATTAGATAATGTTTCGTAATATTATTTAAAATCAATGCAGGGCAAACTCATACTTTTATATATTTTACAAACGTAGATACTTCGCTTTGCTCAGTATGACAGCGTTTGATTTAAATTTTGCGATGAACCAAAATGATTTTGTCATTCTGAACATCGTGAAGAATCTATAATATAAATAATACAATATCCTATCAATTAACATTGTAGAAATTTAAGGATAATAGTATGAGTTTGCCCTAACCGAATGTTTCTTTCTAAATGTTTGCTGGGTATCGAACCTAGTAAATCTTTGCCAAGTAAAAAAAACTTTCTGGCTCTGTATTACCCGAAGTTTAAGGCTTTCACATGTAATAGATTGATTTTTATTAAAAAAGTTTTAAAAAATTTGGAAAACAACATATAACGTTAATAGTATTTGTTTTAACAAAAGGCTTAACAGCATTAAAAAAATATTACTTTTGCATAACAAAATATAATATTAAATGAATGCTACTTATAAAGTAATTTTTTTATTTTTTCTTGCTTTTTCATTAAAAATATCAGCACAAGAAAATAGTATAAAAAATACTAAAAAACCAGTATTTTTAGTTATTGAATGCAACAGAAATCTTTATCTTAATTATTTGCACGAAAATTGGAAAGAACAACTAAAATTAAATAATAATGAAATAAAGAATATGGTTTATTCTGATATTCTTAACATTATTACAGATAGTTTAGAAAAACGTTTCGATGTATCAAAAGCAGACGATTACACCTATTCATCATATTCGTTTAACGAAGATATACAGCGTAATGCACATTACTTTATGGATAATATACGAGACTATAAAACCCATAAAGAGGATAAAAAAAATAATTATAAAGAAAGTAAATTATCGGAAAATAAACCTAAAAAAAAGAAAAAAGTATTAGACCCAGATAGAAAGTTGGTAAGAAACGATATTGATAAATTTTTAAATATAAGATTTGATAATAACGACTTTTTTAATGAGTTAGAAAAACAAGGTTTTGATTATGTGTTATTTATAACCGAAATTTTTATTGAAAACGACCGTACAGGAAAATACGATTATAATCAAATTGTAAAAGTAGATTATTCGATATATTCAAAAAAAGGAAATTTCATTTATGGAAATCGTGAAATTCAAATAATAAAGAAAAAAAATATTATGTATAAAAACTATAAAAATAATATTTTACCTTTGATTGGAAGAAATATTACTAATAATATAAAAACATATTAAATGAAAAATAACCTTGCAAAAATATTAGAAATAATATGGTTAATAACAGGAATTTTAGCAATTGGTGCAGGAATCCATCAAACAATTTACGACGGAATAGAAAAAAGTTGGTTATTCTTTTTAATTTCGGTAATTTCGTTTGCAATGTATTTCTTTAAACGTAAAATGCGTAAAATAATAGAAAATAAATAATGAGTTTGAACTTAACTATAATATTTCTTACAATAATTTTTTCTGCATTTTTTTCAGGTATGGAAATCGCATTTGTTTCGTCTAACAAATTAAAAATTGAACTTGATAAAAAACAAGCGGGTATTTTTTCTAAAATATTAAATATTTTCACAAAAAAACCTGACGAATATATTGCTACAATGCTTGTTGGAAACAATATATCACTTGTTATTTTTGGTATTGTAATGGCTGTAATTTTACAACCA
>Ga0256827_10002342_pt1 | contig 12241 bp, 12 predicted proteins | sample CV84metaG_FD_185977 | JGI IMG/M metagenome (GOLD analysis project Ga0256827, IMG submission 185977) | Hydrothermal vent microbial communities from East Pacific Rise, Pacific Ocean - CV84 | ecosystem: Environmental > Aquatic > Marine > Hydrothermal vents | place: Pacific Ocean: East Pacific Rise... | reverse complement strand
TACGTAAAATATCATTATAGATACTGCGGGCACGTTCTAAAAAACCAGCATGTAAATAGGTGTTTCCTAAACGGGCCAGTAGTTCAGACTTGGTTAAATCATCTGAAACATTTTTAATCAAATAGAGATAAATAGAGATCCCTTTATGATACTCTCCCGCATTTTCAAATGCCTTGGCTAAAAGGGTAAGGGGTTTTAGCATATGCTCTTCGTAGGGCATCTCTTGCGTATCTAGTGCACATTCAGAAGAATCAAATTTATCTAAAAACTTAAGAAGGTTACCTTGTTCTTTTTGCTGTTTATAGAGACTCCATCCATAGGTAGCTACAGCAATAATAAGTCCTAGGGTAATGATAAGCAGTACAGAAAAAAGTGGATCATTATAGGCAGGTAGTATTTGTTCCAAAAGTATCCTTGCTTCGGTAGGCTCAGCAACCGTATTTTTGTTCCCTGAGCATGTCGAAGGGAAATAGCTACTTAGATTATATCAAATTAGATATAATTCTTCTATGATAGATAATTCCTCCATTGAAGCACTTAAAAATAGTATTGATATTGTTGATGTAGTCGGTAGTTTTGTGGAGCTACGTAAAGCAGGTGCTAACTACAAGGCAAACTGTCCTTTTCATGGAGAAAAAACACCCTCATTTGTAGTAAGCCCTACCAAACAAATATATCACTGTTTTGGCTGTGGTGTTGGAGGGGATAGTATTAAGTTCCTTATGGAGTTAGAGAAACTTTCTTACCCTGAAGCCATAGAAAAACTAGCCTCTATGTTTAACTTCTCTTTGACCTATACCAAAGGGAGTTCTGACTACTCTGATGCCAAGCGTGTGCTAGAAGCCATAGGACAATGGTATGTGAAAAATCTTAGTCAAAATCAAATAGCAATGTCTTACCTCTTAGACAGAGGGGTGAGTCAAAGTTCTATAGAGAGATTTGAGATAGGGTATGTGCCTAGTGGAGGAGAGGTCATGAATTTTCTTACCTCTGCGTTGCTTCCTCTGCCTAAAGCTGCTGAAGCAGGTATTATTGCACAGAGTGAAAATGGCCAAGGGTTTTACGCACGTTTGGTAGAGCGTATTACCTTTCCTATCTACTCTGCAAGTGCTTCTATAGTGGGTTTCGGAGGCAGGACGATTACGAACCACCCCGCAAAGTATATCAATTCACCACAGACAAAACTTTTTAACAAATCTCGATTACTCTATGGGTACCACCTAGCAAAAGAGAGTATCTACAAAAATAAAAAGCTTATTGTCTGTGAAGGGTATTTGGATGTAGTGATGTTTCATCAAGCAGGGTTTACCGAAGCAGTTGCTGGAATGGGAACAGCACTGACAGCTGAGCATCTACCTATGCTACGTAAGGGTGATCCTAAGATTATACTTGCCTATGATGGTGACAAAGCAGGAGTAGCTGCAGCACTCAAAGCTGCAGATATGTTAAGTAAAGCAGGTTTTGATGGGGGAGTAGTACTTTTTCCTGATGGGCAAGACCCTGCTGACCTTATAGCTAAGGGGCAAAGTGAAAAGGTAGCAACACTATTACGTGATGCTAAGCCTCTTATACCTTTTGTGGTAGAAAAGATATGTGAGGGGTATGACCTTAATGACCCACGTGCCAAAGAGGCAGCCTTTGGTGCAGTGAAGCAGTTTTTAGAAGGGTTGAGTCAGATTATTAAAGATGCCTATATTCCTTTGGCTGCGACTGTACTAGGTGTAGCACCTGCACTTTTTGGGAAACAAGCTAATTTATCTCAAGCTAGAGAGAGTTTTTCAGAAAAAAAAGATGATTCAGCTCAATTAAGTATATTAAAAACTTTATTAGAAAATCCACATTTGATTGATATGGTTTTAAATGCTGTGGATATCTCCACATTTGGAAGATATGAAGAATTATTTATATTACTTTTAAATAAAGAAACAGAACATCCCCAATTAATGGGTTTATCTGTTGATGATAATATTAAAGTTATGAATGAAAATGATTTAAAGCAGATGCTATTAAATCAATTAGAAGTTTATTATGTGCAAAAGTTAAAAAGTATAATGCAAAATAGAAATATTCCTTATGAAAAGAAAGCATATTATCGAAATAAAATACATAAAGATATTATTCCAAAATTAAGAAGAGGAGAATTTGTATCGTTAGAAATAGTTGAATAGTTGTATTCTTGCCTTAAGGCAAAGCTTTAGTGAGAGGAATTTAAAAGGGACGGGTTCCTTTTAAAGGAGAAAGATATAATAAGATAAAGACAGATATAATACCCAAACTCAAACGAGGAGAGTTGGTATCTTTTGATACCTCTCTTCTATAAAAGGAAAACAAATGACAGCATCAGCAAGACATATACTCGTAGGCGATGAAGCAACGTGTATCACATTAAAAGAGAAAATAAATTCAGGAGAAATCACATTTGAACAAGCTGCACGTGAGAACTCTACTTGTCCGTCAGGAGCAAAAGGTGGAGAACTTGGAACGTTTGGTCAAGGTCAGATGGTACCAGAGTTTGACAAAGTAGTGTTTAATGATGAGGTGGGAGTAGTCCATGGTCCAGTACAGACGCAATTTGGTTATCATCTGTTAGAAGTAACAGAACGTTCATAGCTTCGACAGGCTCAGCTACCGTTGAAAGTCATAGAATCATGACTTTGACAAGCTCAGCCACCTCTTTTACGTACCACACTAACTTTGGGGAATTAGCTCAGCTGGGAGAGCGCTTCGCTGGCAGCGAAGAGGTCGACGGTTCGATCCCGTTATTCTCCACCAAATTTTTTATTGTAACGGTTTCATTGCACCAAGCTTTCACGTGTTTTCGTTCGATGTACCTGATGTACAGCTCACTCAAATCACATAAAATCTTAGCACAAGCAAACCATTACAATAAAAAATTTAATAATATGTAAAAGTGATATTTTTTATTTTTGAAATGAATTATAGATAAAATGTTGGTGACCCCAAGGAGACTCGAACTCCTATAACATGGATGAAAACCATGGATCCTAACCGTTAGACGATGGGGCCAACAAATTCTAATAAGTAACAAGTTACAAATGGTGACCCCAAGGAGACTCGAACTCCTATAACATGGATGAAAACCATGGATCCTAACCGTTAGACGATGGGGCCATCAACAACTTGTGGACGGAATTATATATATAGGGTGCTTAAATAACTCTTAAATAGAGTATAATTTAGTAAAAAATGAAGGAAGAAGAAAATGCTACTTAAAAAGTTTCTTTTATTAGGCATCATTGCTTTACTCATCACTGCATGCACAAGCAAAGAATATAGCAAACAGGAGAGTGTATTTATTGTCTTTAAGACACCCGCATTAAAATATGCAGATTTGGGTTTTATCTATGAAAACAGTGATGAGATGAAGGTAGAGATGTATAGTAGTGGTCAGGCAGTGATGGCATTAGAGATTAGTGCAAGTAGTGTATGTATGAGTTTCTTGCAATGTATGGGTAAAAAAAGCTTTAATGAAAAGGTTTTAAGTAGATATTATCCTACAACAATTTTAGATCATATTTTTAAAGGTCAAGAGATATTTTCAGGACAAAACCGTATAAAAAGGCGTAACGGCTTTACACAAACTTTAGTAGATGAAGGTAAATACAATATAAATTATAGTGTTTTAAATAAGCAGATAATATTCCGTGATACAATAAATGATATATTGATAAAAGTGAAGAGGATAGGTTCATGAAGTATGTGGGAGCACATGTCAGTGCAAGTGGTGGTATAGACAATGCACCACTTAATGCTATGGCTATAGGGGCAAAAGCGTTTGCTCTGTTTACTAAAAATCAAAGACAATGGGTAGCAAAACCATTAGAAACAAAGAGTATTGATGCCTTTCACAAGAACCTAGAAGATTCAGGTATTTTACCTAAACACATTCTCCCCCATGATTCTTACCTGATAAATCTCGGACATCCCGAAGTAGAAAAACTTGAAAAATCTAGAGAAGCTTTTATTGATGAGCTTGAACGTTGTCGTATTTTAGGGCTAGATAGATTGAATTTTCATCCAGGTTCACATTTGGTAAAAATACCTAAAAAAGATCCAGAGTATATGGATAAGATTATGCAAGCAGAGTTAGGATGTTTAGATGTGATTGCTGAATCACTAAATTATGCAATAGAAGCAACCAAAGATTCTAATGTAAAGCTAGTAATTGAAAATACAGCAGGGCAGGGCTCAAACCTTGGGTATAAGTTTGAGCATTTGGCACATATTATTGATAAGGTTGAAGATAAACGTCGTGTAGGGGTATGTATAGATACTTGTCATATGTTTACAGCAGGATATGACATTCGTACACGTGAAACCTATGATGAAACGTGGAACAGTTTTGATAAAATAGTAGGGAGGGAGTATTTGATGGGGATGCATATTAATGATTCTAAACCACCTCTAGGTTCTCGTGTAGATAGACACCACTCATTAGGGCAAGGTGAGATAGGATGGGACGCTTTTAAGTTCATCATGAATGATGAACGTATGGATGACATACCATTGGTACTGGAGACTATCGATGAGTCAATTTGGGCAGAGGAGATTAGGGCACTTTATGCTTTTGTTGAATAATAAAGCTAAATAATTCTTGACTTTATTGAGATATTATTAGGGTGTTTAATTTAAATTTAGAATTGTAACTAAAACAAAAAGGAGGAAGATATGAATAAAGTAATAAAAGGATTCACACTAAGTGTGATAGCAAGTTCAGTAGTAGTAGCAGGGGGATATAAAATTCCTGAGCAATCTATAAATTCTATGGCACTGGGAGCAGCGTATGTAGCACATACAATAGGTGCAGATACAGCATATTTTAACCCAGCGAATATGGCATTTATGGCAGATAAGCAGTATGTTGAAGGAGCAATAACTTTAGCACATTTACCATCAAATGTATATAGCTCAGGTATGTTGTCAGGAGAATCTGAAGTAGAAAATATTGCCATACCTAATATGCATTATGTGTCACATGCAATAGGTAATTTTAGATGGGGTGTGAGTCTTGTAGCTCCTGGAGGACTTACAAAACAATGGAAAACACCATTTCAACAAGCTTCTGCAGAAGAGTTTACACTTAAAATTATCGAGTTGAATCCATCAGTATCTTATAGAATGATGGATAACTTAAGTGTAGGTGCTGGTGTAAGAATGGTATATAGTGAAGGAGTTGTTAAAAGTAATGGTGCTACATTAAGTGCTATACTAAAAAATCCAAAAGCAAATATCGCAAGAGACATGGAAGGTGATACTATAGAGTTTGGATATAACCTTGCACTAGCGTATAAGCCAACATCCGATATAGATTTTGCAATTACGTATCGTTCAAAAGTAGACTTAAATGAAGAAGGAACAGCAAAGTTATCTGTAGCTGGACATACTGTATATAATGGTGAATCTAGTGTCTCTGTACCTTTACCTGCGGCACTCAATATATCTATAGCAAAAACATGGGAAGATATATTTACTTTAGAATTAAATTATGAAAGAACCTATTGGTCAGCCTATAAAACATTAGATTTTGAATATGGTGGTGCAAATATAGGCCCATTAACACCTGTCTTTGATAGTCCTATACCAAGAGAATGGAAAGATACAGATACTTTTAGAATTGGAGCAACTGTAAAAATGAGTAATAATCTAACAGCGATGCTAGGGTTTGCTATTGATGAAACACCTGTATCTGTAAAGTATATGGGCTTTGAATTACCAGACAGTGATGCAAAAATACTCTCAATGGGGTTCAAGTATCAGCAGACAGAAACATTATCATGGGGTGCAGCATTCTTATATGATAGTAAAAAATCAACAGTTATAGCTCCAGGTGTGAACATAAAAGTAAATCCTAATAGGCAAAGTGCTAGCTTTTCGGACGGTGGAGCACTCTTAACTACTATAGGTTTAGCGTACGAGTTCTAAGATGGCTTATAAGTTCAATAACTTTTATGACATTATAGAACTACATGCAAAAAAACGTAAAAATAAAACTGCACTTTTTGTAGATGAGAATAAAATTACGTACAAAGAAATTAAAGAAAATGTAGATAAATTAGCAACGTTTTTAGCCCAAAAAGGTGTAAAAGAGGGTGATAAAGTTGCTCTTTTTTTACGTAATTCTCCAGAATTTATTTATAATATTTTTGCTATTTCAAAATTAGGTGCCATTCTGGTACCTATTAATACATTTTTAAAAGAGGAAGAGTTAAGTTATATATTAGAAGATAGTGGGAGTTCTTTTTTAATAGCCTCTAGTATATATGAAAAAGTGGTAAACCATTCACAAGCAAGTAAATTATGTAATTATATTTTGTGGGAGGGTGATGCAAAAGTTAAAGGAGAGCAACATTTACATTTTTCTGATATGTTAGCTATAGATGATTATTGTGAACATATTCCGAGAACCTTAGATGATACAGCAATTATTATTTATACTTCTGGGACAACAGGTAAACCCAAGGGTGCTATGTTAAGTAATAAAAATGTTATTTCTAATGTATTTTCTGGACAGAAAACAGTGAATGTCAAAGCAAGAGATAGGGCAATTGTATTTCTTCCTATGTTTCACTCTTTTACTTTTTCTATAGGTGTTATGTTACCTCTTTCTGTAGGAGCAAGTTTAGTTATTATTAAATCAATTACACCTTTTTCAAATATTTTTAAACAGGTATTGAAAAAACGTGTAACACTTTTCTTTGGTATACCAGATGTGTTTAATGCTTTAGCAAAAGCAAAATTACCTTGGTATTTTTTATGGTTTAATCGCATTCGTGCATTTATATCAGGTGCCGCTGCCTTACAGCCTAAAACACTGGATGCTATGGCTAAAAAATTTAAACGTGCAACATTGTTAGAAGGGTATGGGCTTAGTGAAGCTAGTCCTGCTGTATGTATGAATACGCTAAGAAAACAAAAAGTTGGTTCTGTAGGTACAGCACTTTATGGTTATAAAATGAAGATTGTAGATGAAGAGATGAACGAGCTTCCACATGGAGGTATCGGAGATATCATTGTTACAGGTGATAATGTAATGCAAGGATATCTTGGACGTCCTGAAGCAACCTCTGAAACTATAGTGAATGGTTGGTTATTAACTGGCGATATGGGATATATGGATGATGAAGGATTTCTATTTATTGTAGATAGAAAAAAAGATCTTATTATATCTAAGGGAATTAATATCTATCCTAGAGAAATAGAAGAAGTTATTGATGCGTATGAAGGGGTAGGTTCTTCAGCTGTGATAGGTATAGTAGATGAAAAATCGGGGGAAGCACCAGTTGCATATATAGAGTTGGCTGATGGGGTAGAGACATTTGATGAATCGGGATTAAAAAAATATATGAGAGAGCATTTAGCAAATTATAAAATACCTAAGCAGATATATGTGATTAAAGAATTACCTAAAAATGCTACAGGTAAAGTATTAAAGCGTGTATTGAAAGATAAATTGAAAAAAGATGAAGATTAGTACTACAGCTATTATCAATGCAAAGCTGATTATTGATGATAAGATAGTTGAGGATAAAATCTTACTATTTGATACAAAAATTATTGACATTGTAGACGACATACTATTGTCAGACAGTGACAATGTTGAAATAATAGATGCCAAAGATGCCTATGTGAGTGCAGGCTTTATTGACTTACATATACATGGCTCAGGTGGTGCAGATGTGATGGATGCAACCCCTGAAGCACTAGAAATCCTCTCTAAGACTTTAGTACAAACAGGCACTACTTCTTTCCTTGCAACAACCATGACAATGTCCCCAAAAGATATTGACAAAGCATTACAAAATATTCAAAATCATGCAAAAGATGTTACTGGTGCAAATATCGTTGGCATACATCTTGAAGGACCTTTTATTAATGTACAAAAGCATGGTGCACAAGATGAAGCATATGTGCAAAAACCAAATCTTTCACTTATAGAAAACTATATGGATGAGATAAAGATGATTACATTTGCTCCTGAAGTAGAAGGTGCTGAAGATTTTATAAAATACTTATCCAAGAATCATCCGAATATTCTTTTGAGTATTGGACACTCTGATGCCAGTTATGAGCAGAGCAAACAAAGTTTTAACTGGGGTGTTTCTCATGCGACACATCTCTTTAATGCTATGAATCCTTACCATCATCGAAAACCAGGTATTGTGGGTGCAGTATTTGATACAGATGTGACTTGTGATATTATAGCTGACCTCATACATACGCATCCTACTGTATTGGAGCTTGTATATAAAGTCAAAGGCAATAAGCTTATGCTTATTACAGATGCTATGAGAGCAGGGTGTATGAAATGTGGTACTTATGATTTAGGTGGGCGTAAAGTAGATGTATCAGAGGGTAAAGCTTTATTAGAAGATGGAACATTAGCGGGGTCCGTACTTACGATGAATCAGGCAATGGATAATATGATAAAACATACGAACATGAGCTTTGTAGAAGTAGTAAATGCTGTGACAAAAGTACCAGCTCAAAAATTAGGTGTTAACAAAGGTGAATTAAAAAAAGGTTATGATTCAGATATAGTAATATTTGATGAAAATTTTAATATTATAACAACAATTATAAATGCAGAGGTAAAGTATCAATGTTTGGATTTTTAAAACGAAAAGTAAGAGATATATATGCACCTGTTGATGGACAAATAGTTGCCCTTGAATCGGTAGATGATGAAGTGTTTTCTACTAAAATGGTAGGGGATGGTGTAGCAGTTATTCCTGTAAGCGGAAACTTTACAGCCCCAATAGATGGTGTAGTATCTAAGATTTTTTCTACCAACCATGCATATAGTATTAAAAGTGATAAAGATTTAGAGGTTATGGTACATATAGGGCTTGAGACTGTATCCCTAAATGGAAAAGGATTTACACGTATTGCTAATGAAGGTGACCGCGTACAAGCAGGTGATACTATTGTTGAAGTAGATTTAGCGTATATCGTGGAACATGCGAAAGATATTATTACGCCTATAATTATTACTGATGATAGCGATATTCAAGAGATAAAGAAAAAATTAGCAGTAGTAAAATGCCAAGATAAAATTATGGAGATTAATTAATGCCACAAAGTGACAATCTATATTATTATTTAGCCTATGCTATTATTTTAGTAACTTTTTTTATTGTATTAAAATCACCTAAAAAGAAGTAAGGTAATACTTCTTTAATAGAAATTTTGTATACTATAAACATGAAAATATTATTACTTGAAGATGATAAAATATTATGTGAAAGCCTTAAAGAATTTTTAGAACTAGAGGGATATAGTGTAGATGTAGCGTATCGCGGTTCTGAGGTTTTTGATTTGACATTTGATGAAATATACGATTTATATATTTTGGATGTAAATGTACCTGATGTAGATGGTTTTGATGTACTATCAGCCTTAAAACAATCTGGAGATACAACGCCTGCGATTTATATTACAGCCTTGACGGATATTAATTCTATTTCAAAAGGATTCGATATTGGTGCAGATGATTATATTAAAAAACCTTTTGATCCTGAAGAGTTAGTGATACGTATTAAAAGTAAATATCAAGAAGAGGGTAGAATTTTAAGGGTTAAAGATATTATTTATAATCCATCTACACGTGTATTACAAAAAAATGGTCAAACAATTGGTTTAGGGGAAGTACAACATAATATTTTTCATGCACTGATGATTGAGCAAGATAGGATAGTAGATAGTTATGTACTTATGGATTTTTTAGAACAGCCTACGGCTAATGCATTACGTGTTAATCTTGCGAAATTAAAAAATAAATTAGGTATAGAAATTAAAAATATACGTGCACAAGGGTATATGATTGAAAGCGTATGAACGTGAATCCTTTCTAAAAAGTTTTTTAATTTTCTTCATACTTTTAGAAGTATTATTGGCAATAAATTTTTGGAATGAATATCAAATTAAAAAAGTTGAAATTGAAGAAAAAATTCATACAGAGATGAAACTGTGTGCTTTCAGTTTATCCTGTGATGGACTTACAACAGATTTCTTAGATAAAGCGAAAGATAGAGAAGAAAATATACTCTATAAAGATGGAGATTTCTATGCTTATTTTAAGGTACCAACCGTTGAAAAATATTTAATGAAAGTAGTATATCCTAGAAGTAGTTATGCCGATAGGATTACGAAACTAGAAAATCAACTATTTAAGAGGTTTTTGTTTTACTCTATCTTTGCAGGGATTGTTTCATTTTTGTTCTCAATTTATGCTTTACTCCCTCTTAGACGTGCGCTACATCTCAATGAAGAATTTGTAAAAGATATTCTACATGATTTTAATACGCCAATTAGTTCCATGCTTATTAACCTAAAACTTTTTAAAAGAGAAATAGGGGATAATACTAAAATAGCTAGGTTAGAAAATAATATTCAAAGTATACTCTCGTTACAAGATAACCTACGTATTTTTTTAAAAGGTACACCAGTACAAGAAGAGAGTTTTTCATTAAAAGATTTAATGAAAAACCGTATGAGTTATTTCGATGTTTTATATCCAGATATACACTATGATATTATTATGGATAAAAGAATTTTAAAAACCAATAAAGATGCATTTACACGTATTATAGACAATTTATTATCCAATGCAGGGAAATACAATATTGCAGAGGGAAGTGTTACGATAGAACTGGAAGATGAAAAATTAATTATACGTGATACAGGGAAAGGTATTAAGAAGCCTAACAAAGTTTTTGATAGATATTATAAAGAACAAGATAGGGGTATAGGTATAGGACTTCATATTGTTAAAAAACTTTGTGATGAATTAGGTATCAGTATAAAAATAGAAAGCAAGCAAGGAGAAGGTACCAAAATAAAATTAAATTTAGAAAATGTTATAGAGAATAGTTAAAGATTATTTTGCTTGTTTGTCTTTCATAAGAGACATAATACGCTGTTTATATTTTGGATTTTTATTGATTTTGTATTCTGAGATAAGTTCTTCTAAGGTACCATAATTTAGTAATTTTGTTTCTTTTAAGGTATCTAATTTATGTATCAGTTTAGTATATTGTGTATAAGACAGAGAAGCTTTTGTTTTGGTCGTTGATATATAGCGTGAGAGTTCAGAAAGTGTAGCTTTGTTAAGGTAGTAACTAAAAGGTTTTGTCGTAGGTTTTGTTATGACTATCGGGGGAGTTTTAACAGTTTTAACAGTAGGTTTTACTTCTACATCTTTCTCTTCAATAACAAGTGCTTTTTGCTTCTCTTTTTGTATGCTAGTTTTTTTAGAAGGTGTTTTTTTAGGAACACTTTTTTTCTTAACTATCTTTATTTTTTTCTTAGTTATCTGTATATTATTTTTTATATGTTCTTGAGGTAGTGATGGTATGGTTAAGTCAAGTTTTTTTGCAATACTTTGTAGCTGTATAAACTGTTCACGTGATTTCGCACGTTTCTTATAAAACTGATAGTAATTACGTATTAATTGCTTAGGTAATTTTGTTTTTATATACCGAACTTTTCTTGCATTATATGATTTAATAGCATTTCTATACAGTTTTTGTAAACGAGAATATTTTTTGGTCTCTACTAAAAGTGTTTTAAGACCTTTATATTTTTTATAAGATACTGATGAGATGTAACCTCTATTGGCTAAAGATGATATAGTTGTATATCCATGCTTACGAAAACCTTTTAAAACTTGAGATAATGGTGTTTTTGAGGTCACTTTCATTTTATAGGGTGCTTGATTTGGTTTTGACATAGAGTAGAGTAAATATTTATTTTTACGATGTAGTAGTATAGCTAAATCATTATCTTTTTTCTTATAGAGGTAAAGATATTTTTTCCCATTTTTAATAGATTGCAAATTATTTCTTGTAAAGTAGGCTCTATGATGTTTTTTATAAGATGTATAGTTTACGACGGTAACTTGATTCACTTCATCTTCTACTAAAAGAGATTTAAATGAACACCCTTGTAGTAACCATAAAAGTAAAAATAATATTATTTTTTGTTTCAATAGAAAAACCTATGTTTTATATAATTTGAATAAAATAAGTATAGCAATAATAGATTAATACATAGCTAACGAAATGCATTAGCTATGTAAAATATTTTTAATTTTTTCAGCAACACTTTCTGCTTTTGTTCCAAGTACTATCTGTATACTTTCTTTATTTGGTCGTATGATACCTTTCGCACCAAGGACTGTAAATGCCTCATCATTAAGTAGAGCACTATCTTTAACATGCAT
>Ga0256827_10002341_pt1 | contig 12248 bp, 14 predicted proteins | sample CV84metaG_FD_185977 | JGI IMG/M metagenome (GOLD analysis project Ga0256827, IMG submission 185977) | Hydrothermal vent microbial communities from East Pacific Rise, Pacific Ocean - CV84 | ecosystem: Environmental > Aquatic > Marine > Hydrothermal vents | place: Pacific Ocean: East Pacific Rise... | reverse complement strand
TAGACTTGATAATAAGATTATATTTCTATGATTCATAATTATTCTCCACAATTGTTTTTAGATCTAATGCAATTTTAATATTTGTAGAAGTATTTTTGACTAATGCCTTTACTCCATATCTAATAAGAAGTGGCTCAATATCACTATTATAATCACAAATAAGAAATAATCTACTTTTAACTATTTTAATAGATTGAATATGCTCTTGCCCAATTAAATCCACAACTTTTACTGCTTCATTATAAATGATTTGTTCGAATTTTCTTGATTTATTTGGTTTCTTATTTGACTTTGTGTAAGTTTTTTTTGTGACTAATTCTTGATTTAATTTTTGGAATTTTTCGCTCATATGTTGATAGTATGCATAAAACATAACTATCAACGAAAGCATTGATAATGCTTTTATAATAAGTTGTTTATTATTTTTACCTTTTATTATAACAATCATCAATACTCCTTTTGAATGTTATTTAATTACGAAAGATGTAAAAAATAGATCTTTTACACAATCTTTTTTTACCTCTTCTTCATTGATGCTATCATTAAGAATATTATTTATCTCTTCTATCATCTCTTCTTTTAACATAGCTTTCCCACCAACAGTTAAAAGCTCCTCACTACTTCTTGCACTAACTTGTCTAATTACAGCATCAATTATTTCTGGTTTGTTAGCTTCTACCATAGCCTCAATAGTTGGTTCGATTGATTTCATACTAAAAGAGAGTTTCATTAACTTTGCTCTACCTTTTGCATCTGTGATATTTAATACTAAACTTTCAATTTTAGCATTAAATTTTTGTGCACCTTTCTCTGCATCTTCGGTTTCTTGTTGTTGTTCAACTTTTGCACCATCTTTAGATTCTGGATCAAACATACCTTTAGAATATAAAAAATACCCTATACCCCCAACTGCTGCTAATAATACTACTATAAGTACTATTAGTACTACCATCATCCCATTTCCACCTTTTTTTTCTGCTGGTGCTTCTGCTTCATCTGCCATTACTTATTCTCCTTCATTTTATTATCATTATAGATTCTCATTTTTGTCATAATTATTGTAGATATTTTGGTATCAAATTTTTTTAATATTTTCATAACACGCTTATTTTTCATTCTTATCATTATATCAAAAACTTCATCAATTTGATCATCTTTTATCATTTGATTAAAAATATTTACTACAATACCTAGTTTCATTTTATCATACATAAGCATTGATTTTGTTGTAATTGTTCTATTTATCTCATCTAATATTTTCTTATTATCATCTCTTAGTCTTTTGATATTGTCTTCTTCAGATTTAATCTCTTTTTGTATAGATTCTAGTTCTGCTTTATTTTTTTGGTATTCTAGCTCTTTCATTTCATAAAAATCATTTAGCTCATCTTTTATTGTCATCAGTTCTTGCTTCTCTTTATATAAGCTTCCCTCTTGCATAATAGCCGAAAAAGATAATGTTGAAACTAATAAAAGTGATGGTATAATTTTAACTAACATATTGTTCTGTCCTAGTTTTCATATATTTTGCTTGCATATATTCAGATGCAACAATCTCTTCTTGCTTTTCAATCTCTTTTAACTTCTCTCTTTTAATCTCTTGTAATATATAATTAAACTGTTCACTTTCCTTATTTAAATCAACAATAATACTATCATAGTATTCAATTTGCTTCAATAAATGCTCTTTATTTTGTGCTAATTTTATCATGTGATCTTTCATCGTTTCTTTATGAATTTGAAGTACACGAAAATCAGAAATTGCACCCATAATATCTACACTAGTAGTATGTAATCTTGTGTTGGTTGATATTAACTCATTATCAATATCATTGATTTTTGATAATGCCTGTTGTTTTAATAATACCTGTTGAGTAATTTGCTGTTGCTTTAGCTTATAAAGTTTATCTATCATTATTCTTTTCCAAAGAGTATAATTATATCCCATAAGCCTAAAGTATATTGTTCGATAGTATCTCCAATCCATGGTAAAGATATCACAATAAATACTGAAACAATAATCATTTTTGGTACAAATGACAAAGAAGCATCACTAATCTGTGTTACAGCTTGAAAAATACTAATAAGTAAACCAATAACCATACTAACTATTAATGATGGCAATCCTACAAGTAAAATTGTTTTTACAGTACTTTGAGAAATTGCCATTAAATCCATTATTAATCTCTTATTTTTATTGTTATTTCGATAGTTTTATTATTAAAAAGTTGTGTCAATAGTGATGCCAGACTTGAATTATTCATATTAATTGTATTATTATCTTCTATTGGCTCTTGCTCATCTATTGCTGATTCAATCTCATGAAGTGGTAAAATTTCAGATTCATCAATCTCTATTATTTCAGATTCAAAGTCATCTTCAGCATCTTCATTCGCAGTATCGATCTCAATATCATCAATCCCTTCAAAGTTTGTTAATGGTTCATCATTATTTATAATTGCATCTAAATTATCATTAGTATCTGCTAATACATTGTCTTCAACTTCTGGTACAGGTTCTCCCAAAGCTGCAAGAATATCTGTTTCTACTATTGAATCAAGTTCAGAAAAATTATCGTCCATTGTAGTTCACCTTAATTATTAATTTCATCATATTCAAAAGCTTCATAAATATCATCAATTGATTTAATATCTGTTGCTTTTGGTCGTTTTTGCTGTGCAAATTCTAATCTTTTTGATAGATAAATGTTTAAATCATTGTACTCTCTTAAACTAATATCCCCTACACCATTATCATCCAAATACTTTTTTGTAATGCCATCTTTTGGATTTAAGAATTTAAAATATTTACTTAAAAAATCAGTACCAATAATTTTATTCTCATCGATTAAAAAAATTTGATGAGGATCCTCTTCAATCAAATTTTTTAATTTTGTTATTGTTGATATGTTTTCGATAATACCATCATCTATCTTTAATCTAATATTACCTTGATCTAATGTTTGGTGAATTTTATTTACAAAATTATTATTACCATAAATATATATATTCATTTTTAGACCTTTCTATTATTTAGATAAATTATAGCTATATTTTATTAAAGTTAAGATAAATAGAATTATGCTGAAATATTGCCAGCAATAATATCACCCATTTTTTGTGTATTTACTAACTCTTTACAATCAAATGCAGCTAAATCACCTGTTCTATAACCATCTTGCATAGCTTTTTTAATAGCATTATCAATTGCATCTGCTGCTTCAATTTCATCTAGTGAATATCTAAGCATCATACTAGCACTAGATATTGTTGCAATAGGGTTAGCTTTATTTTGTCCTGCAATATCAGGAGCAGAACCATGTATTGGTTCATAAACAGCAGTATCAAGTCCTGTTGATGCTGAAGGGAGAAGTCCAATAGATCCACTCAACATAGAAGCTTCATCAGATAAAATATCTCCAAAGATATTACCTGTAAGTATTACATCAAATTGTCTAGGATTTGCGATAAGTTGCATAGCACAGTTATCAACATACATATGAGAAAGTTCAACTTCAGGATACTCTACAGCAATTTTTTCTACAGTTTCTCTCCAAAGCTGAGATACATCAAGTACATTTGCTTTATCAATACTACATACTCTTTTATCTCTTTTCATTGCAAGTTTAAAAGCAACATGAGCAATTCTTTCAATCTCTTCAACTGTATATACCATAGTATTCCAGCCTTTAGTTTCATCTTTACCAGATGGTTTACCAAAATAGATACCACCTATAAGCTCTCTTACAACCATGATATCTACACCTTTAATAACTTCAGGTTTTAAACTACTTGCATCTACTAATTCATCATAAACAACAGCTGGTCTAAGATTTGCGAATACTCCCATCTCTTTTCTAAATCTAAGTAAGCCAGATTCTGGTCTTAATTCTCTTGGTTGGTTATCCCATTTTGGACCACCAATAGCTCCAAATAAACAAGCATCAGAATCTTTTACACCATCAATAGTTTCTTGTGGAAGTGGATTTCCAGTTGCATCAATTGCACAACCACCCATTAAATACTCTTTATAATCAAAATTTATATTAAATTTTTTACCAACTGCATCTAAAACCTTTACAGCTTCATTTACAATTTCAGTACCAATTCCATCACCTTTTATTAGTGAAATATTATAATTTTTCATAGTTTGTCCTTAAGTTAATTTATTTTATATTTTATAGAATATCCACGCTCCAAAGGTGGAAAGTCATAATAGTTTTCATCATTTATTGATTTGTGAGTAATGTGAGCAGGTGTAACTGGAGTAATATGTGCTTTTTCCTCACTTAGTTCCTCTGTATCTGATGATTCAAATCCAGTTGCTACTATTGTAATTTTAATCTCATCGATTGCTAAATCATCACTTGTAGTTGTACCAAAAATAATTTCAGGATTACCTTCTAATGAATCATTAATATTTTCCATAACATCACCAATGGCAAATATTGAAAAGTTTGGATTGGTTGTCCAGTGTATCATGATACCTTTTGCACCACTTAATGATATCTCATCTAACAATGGAGATTTTACAGCTAACTCTAAAGCGTGTTGAGCAGCATTTTCACCTTTTGCTTTACCAATACCCATAAGAGCTATACCTTTATGTTGCATAATAGTTTTGACATCAGCAAAATCGACATTGATATCATCGCTACCTGGCTTTAGAATAACTTCACTCATACCATTTACAGCTTGATAAAGTACATCATCAACAACTTTGAATGCATCTTTCATACCAATACTATCATCAACAATATTTCTTAATCTATCATTAGGGATAACGATAATAGAATCACTCACTTTTTTAAGCTCTTCAAGCCCAAGATTGGCTAAACCAGTTCTTTTTTTACCTTCCCATTTAAAAGGTTTTGTTACAACTGATACAGTTAATGCCCCTATCTCTTTTGCAGCTTTTGCTATAATAGCAGCAGCTCCAGTTCCTGTACCACCACCTAAACCAGCAGCAATAAATACAATATCAGAACCCTCTAAAGATTCTTTAATCTCTTGATAATTTTCTAGTGCAGAATCACGACCAATCTCAGGTTTCATACCTGCACCAAGCCCACGAGTTAGATCAACACCTAGTTGTATTTTTTTTGGAGCTAATGATAAGTTTAAAACTTGTAAATCAGTATTGGCAACTATAAGATCAATCTTATGAGTACCTTCGTTGATCATATGATTAATCATATTACAACCACCACCACCTACACCAATTACAGCTATTTTAGCTGCATTTTGAGATAATGTTTTTGATGGTTTTTGTACTATTATGCTACTTTGATCAAAATAATTATTATCCATTAAAACCACCTTGAAAGTTTATTGAAAATACCACTAAATATTTTTGTATTTTCTTGTTTTGTTTGAGCTTCTTGTTCCGAGTCAATCATACCAATATTTTGAATATCATGAGAAGGTATATCAACCTCTTTTACTAAATCATCAGTACTTTTATGGTGCATATAATCTTTATTTCTATTTGTAGTATCTACTATTTTTTTAGATTTTAGGTTACGATTACTATCTAATTCAAAATTATCAAAATTATCTAATTCATATATTAATAATCCCGCAATTGTAGATAAAGTAGGGTCATTAAAGTCAACATAGCCATTTTGAATATTAAGTGGATTTGATACTTTGACAGGTAATGGTGCAAAAACCAAAGTTGCCAACTCTTTAATGCCAGGTATTTTAGTCATACCACCAGTTAGTACAATACCACCATCAATGGTATCATAAACAGAACCTTCAATTAGTCTATCATGTATTAAGCAAAGTGTTTCTTCAACTCTTGCATGAAGTATAGGTTGAATTTGATCAATTGATATCTCTTTTGTCTCTTTTTCATTTACTATTAGAGGTAGTTTTATTTTTTTAATACTTTGTTCATTTTCATCTGTATCAAGTGGTAAAAGTGTACCATAGTGATTTTTAACCATATTTGCTGCACTATAAGGTGTACCTATCATAGCAGATATATCCTCAGTGATATGCTCACTCCCAATAGGTAAAAAATCATTATAAACTATTGTAGAACCCTTATATGCAACTATTTGAGATGTAGTTGCACCTAAGTTTATTACTAATGAACCTAGCCGTTTTTGATCTTTTTCTAATGTTGATAGTGCATTTGCATACCCTGTTAATACAAATTTATCAATCTCTATATTTGAAAGTTTTAATGCGTTTTTAATATTTATTAATGATGTTTTTTTGACTGTAATTACATTTACAGATACTTCCAATCTTGATCCATTCATATTTAAAGGATTTGCAATTGAAGTACCATCATCTACTCTAAAAAATACAGGCAATACATGTATCACATCATAGTCTTGAATTATATTAGCATTATAAAGTGCCATCTCTAGTACTTGTTTGATCTCTTTTTCTGTGATTTGACCAGAGGCTATATTGATACTACCATTACTTCGTAATGTTTTTGTATTTGCACCAGATACTGATACGATAGCCTTAGTTATTTCAGCACCAGAACTACTGATAGCTTTAAGTACTGATTCACTTATAGAAGCACCTGCTAGATTAATATCTACGATATTACCTTTTCTTACACCATGACTTTTTATTTTACTTACACCTAATATATTGATTCTTTGATTAAAATCAACAGTTGCAACTATAGATGTAATATTTGTTGTTCCAATATCTATTGCTAAAATTGAATTATACAATTTATTTTTCCCCTAAAAAAGATTGCACATTATATTTATTTTTAAGTTGTTCTAATAATTTACCAGTGATTAAATTTGTTTTTAAATTCTCAATTGATGTTTTAATCTGTTTTGTGTCTTTACTTTTATAGTCTACTAATTTACTATTAGTGATTTTAAAGACTACAATTTTATTGTTAAATTTAACAAAATCAATTTTGGTTGGAGATGTTAATACTTTTTGTGTAAGTTTTTCAACTTCTGATTGATTTAAACCTTTTATGTTAGATTTAGAGTCTCTGCTTAGATAACCAATATCCTTACCTTTGAAATTTGCCATTAAATTAGTTGTTTTTTTATCAATAATTTTATTTTTTTCAGAGATGATAAAATCAGATTTTACTCTTTTCATCACTTTTTTGTAAGGAAGTGCTTTAGGCTCTATCTTATTTAAAAATTTTACTACATAGTAGTCTTTCCCATCATAAACTGGCTTTAAAGTTTTGCCAATCTCTGAAGAGATAATCTTAGTGAAAATTTCATCATTTAAAAAATCACTTGAAGAGTAGATAACTTTAGTATTTTTAAATGCTAGTTTCTCTTTTTTTAGTTGTATATATTTTTTAAGAGCCTCTTTTTTCATCTCTTTTTTTGTTTTACCATCGATAGTTGTTATTTTTGTAAAACTTATTTTATATCCATTTTGTGATTTATAATTTTCTTTATTTTTTGACCAATAATCTTTTAGAGCTTTTTTAGTTGTTTTTACTTTTATTTTACTTGAATCAATAATTGAAATACTTATTTTATCTTGAACAAGTAATAATTTAGATATGTTTTTTAATTCATTATCTAATAAAGGTTGATTAAATATTTTTTGAATCTTTTGTACTAATAGATCTTGTTTTAGTTGTGCTTCAAATTCTGATGCTGTAAGTCTATTTTGTTTCAATACACTTAGGTAGCTATTTTTATCAAATTTATTATCAATTAAAAATGATGGCATTTTTATTAACTCTTTTGCAACCTCTTTATCTGTAATCATAAGACCCAGCTCATTTGCATAGTTCATTAATAGATATTTTTGTATAGTTCTTTGCAATGCTACGTCTTCAAGTTTTAATTCTTGAGCTAACTCTTTGTTGAATTTTTCACCAAACATTCTTTGATATTGTGAATATAATGCGCTATACTCATTTTGGAGATCTTTTAAAGGTACTTCTGTATCTCCAACAATAGCAACAGTACTGTTTGACTTACCATAATCATAACTACCCCATCCTACAAAACCAGCACCTACAAATGCTATAGTACTTATCCAAATTGTCACAATTAACCATTTTTTGTGTTTTTGCATCCATGTAATCATAATTTATAATACCTTTTAATTTTATTTTTGTGTAGTGATTATACACTTTTCTTCATTATTAATATCTGAGTCATCGTAAGGATCAAGATGTATATTAATAATCCATTCTTTTGAACTATCAAGTTGTTTGATTTTATCTTCAACATTATCTGCTATTCTATGGGCTGACATAAGAGTAATAACACAATCAAATACTAAGTGTACATCTACAAAGTTATTCTCACCAGCTCCTCGTGTTTTTAGAAAATGATAATCATTAATTGCTTTTTCTTCATCAAAAATTTTGATTATATCTTCTCTTATCTCATCATCTAATGCACGATCAAGTAAAACTAATACACCCTCTTCGATTAACTCATAAGCACTATATATGATAAAAATAGATATACCTGCACCAACAATAATATCAATAATCTCATATCCTGTAAGATATACAGCAATCAAAGATATTAGTACAGAAGCATTAACCCATACATCTGTTTTGTAATGTAGTGCATCTGCTTTTATCACCATATTGTTTGTTTTTTTAGCTACAGCATTTAAATATGCAACTAATCCAATCGTGACAAATAACGATATTGACATAACTAAAAGTGAAACATCAAGATAGTTTGATGTTCCGTCTGAATAATATTTAGATATAGCCGTATAGAGAAGAAATATACCAGATATTGATATAATCACTCCCTCTATAACAGAAGCTAATGCTTCAATTTTACCTCGACCATAATTAAATATCTCATCTGCTGGTTTTTCTGAATTTGTAATTGCAAAATAATTAAATAAGGATACAAACATATCCAAGATTGAATCAACAGCTGATGCTAAAACAGCAACACTACCACTGGCAATACCAATGGTAAATTTCATTAGTGTTAAAAATGCAGCAACACTACTTGAAACTACTGTTGCTTTTTTTTGCAATGTCATGATCTAGCTTCTACCTCTTGATCCTCTTGAACCATTTCTATCTCTATTCCCACCAGATCTATTTCTGTCGCGACCACCACCAGATCTATTTCTATCTCTGCTTCCATTTCCACCAGATCTATTTCTGCTTCTACCACCTCGTGAACCACCTCTTCCTCGAGATCCTCCACCCTCTTTAGCTCTTTTTAGTAAAAATTCAATATCTTTTAAAGATTTACCAATAAAATCTTTACCTTTTATTTTTGTTTGATTTAATAAAATAGTAGCAAGTTTGTATGTGATAGTTGAAATATCAAAATCCTCTTTTAATTGATCGATAATCTCATAAACCAACTCATCAATCTCTTGAGAATTTATTTTCTCTTTTAATGCTAATGTAGCTTTATCTTTAACTGCATTTTTATTTGGTACTAATTTACTCTCAATATTTGCACCAACATCTTTTTGTATCTTATGTAAGCTTCTAAACTCTGCAGGAGTTACAATTGATACAGCTTTACCCTCTTGTCCACCACGACCAGTTCTACCAATTCTGTGTACATAACTTTCACTATCAAATGGTAATTGGTAATTAAATACATGAGAAACACCTTTTACATCTAATCCTCTTGCTGCAACATCAGTAGCAACTAATACCTCTAAAGTATCAGATTTAAATGCTCTTATTACCTCTTCTCTTTGTCTTTGCTCCATATCACCATGAAGACCTTTTGCCGCATAACCTTGAGCTACTAAATAAGTTGCTAGTCTATCAACATCTCTTTTCATTTTACAAAATACGATAGCTTTTTCTGGATCTTTATAATCAAAAAGTCTGATTAACGCATCATCTCTTTCATACTCTTCAACTACATAAAATGATTGCTCAATTTTAGCATTTGTCATCTCTGATTTTGTTACAGTAATAAAAGTAGGTTCATTTAAAACTCTCTCTGCTAATTTTTTAATAGGCATAGGCATAGTTGCTGAGAACATTAATGTTTGTTCTCTATTATTTAGATAATTGAAAATCTCTTTAATATCATCTAAAAATCCCATATCCATCATCTCATCTGCTTCATCTAGTACTACATATTTTGGATTGATATTAATTTGTTTTTTTGATAGTAGATCTAAAAATCTACCTGGAGTTGCTACTATGATTGAGGCACTCTCTACATGTTTAATTTGTCTTGAGTATGATGTACCACCATAAACTGTTGCAGTTTTTATGTTTAAAAACTTACCAAATTTAAAAAGCTCATCACTAACTTGCATAGCTAATTCTCTTGTAGGAACAACAACAACCATCTCAACTGATCCATCACATTTCATCATATTTAGAAGTGGTAAACCAAATGCTGCAGTTTTACCTGTACCTGTTTGTGCTTGTGCAACTATATCTTTTCCTTCAAGTACTACTGGTATTGAGTCTTGTTGTACTGGACTTGGTTCTACAAATCCTGCTGCTTCGATCGCTTTGTTTAGTTCTGATTTTAAGTTAAAATCTTTAAATTTCATATTTTATTTTCCCTTTGAATTTTAATAGGGGAATCTTTAAAATAAAATTTTGTCATTTAACTTACTTTTAAGATTTCCTATTTTAATGCGATTTTATCTAAAAATACCTTAAATTATAGATGGTATACAATATCATAGCTATAAGGTAAAAATATTTACTAAAATTAACACTTAATTTGTTATAATCATTTTATATAATTAAAAGGTTGAAATATGTCAAATAAACAGATATTGAAAAATACAAATGCAAAACTTTTAGATCAATTTAATGCTTCAGTGATGTTTGATAAAGAGCTTTATGCTCAAGATATCAAAGGTAGTATAGCTCATAGTAAAATGTTAGCTTTACAAGAGATAATATCAGTAGAAGATCAAGAAAAAATAGAAAATGGTTTATTGCAAGTAAAAGAGGAGATAGAATCAGGTACATTTGAGTGGAAAATTGAAGATGAAGATGTCCACATGGCAGTAGAGAATCGTCTTACTCAAATAATAGGTGATGCTGGAGGAAGACTTCACACAGCAAGAAGTAGAAACGACCAAGTAGCAACGGACTTTACTCTTTATGTGCAAGATAAAACTTTAGTGATAAAAGATAAATTAAAGATTTTGGTAAAAACTTTGACTGATATTGCTTCTAAGCATACAGAAACTTTAATACCTGGTATGACACATCTTCAACATGCACAGCCTATTAATTTTGGGTATCATCTACTAGCTTATGCCAATATGTTTAAAAGAGATTTTGAGCGATTTGAAAGTAGTTATATTAGAAATAATAATTGCCCGTTAGGAAGTGCGGCACTTGCAGGAACTCCCCATAATATAGATAGATTTAAAACTGCCCAGCTTTTAGGATTTGATTCTCCTACATTATCTGCACTAGATACAAGCTCAAATAGAGATTTTGCATTAGAGATATTGTTTAATATATCAACAGCAATTATGCATATAAGTAGACTAAGTGAGGAACTTATATTGTGGTCTAGCTATGAGTTTGGTTTTGTAAAGATGAGTGATGAGTATGCAACTACAAGCTCAATTATGCCACAAAAGAAAAATCCAGATGTACCTGAATTACTTAGAGGTAAAACAGGTCGTGTATATGGTAACTTAATAAGTTTACTAACAGTTATGAAAGGTTTACCATTAGCTTACAATAAAGATACTCAAGAGGATAAAGAGGGAGTTTTTGATAGTGTTGCGACTGCTGAAATATCACTTGATATTATAACAGCCGTGATGGATACTTTGATTATAAATGTAGATACTATGGAAAAAGCTTGTAAAGTAGGGCATCTAAGTGCTACAGATTTAGCTGATTATTTAGTACAAAAAGCGAATATACCTTTTAGAACAGCTTATTATATCACTAAAGATGTAGTAGCTATGGCTAATAAGCTTGAAAAAGATATGAGTGAGCTTACAATAGATGAGATAAGAGATGCTTCAAGTGAGTTAGAAGATATTGATAAAGAGATTGTAGAGTATTTAAACCTTAGAAACTCTATGAATGCTCGTACAAGCTTTGGTGGTACAAGTACACAAAGAACAGAAGAACAAATAGAGTATTTTAATCAATGGTTAAAAGAGGTTTAATACTAGGAATTTTATTAGCATTTAGTGGTTGTGGAGATAATGATGCGACAGTAGATGATAATAATTTATCTAATATAATTTTATCAAATGATACTAATACTACTCAGTATAGATTAGAGTTAGAAAAAACTCAATGGTATGCTACCTATGATGAAAACTTTTATACAA
>Ga0256827_10002340_pt1 | contig 12248 bp, 5 predicted proteins | sample CV84metaG_FD_185977 | JGI IMG/M metagenome (GOLD analysis project Ga0256827, IMG submission 185977) | Hydrothermal vent microbial communities from East Pacific Rise, Pacific Ocean - CV84 | ecosystem: Environmental > Aquatic > Marine > Hydrothermal vents | place: Pacific Ocean: East Pacific Rise... | reverse complement strand
GGGTTAATTTTTTTGATAAGATAGGTGTTTTTTGTTATCATCGTTCAAATTACATTTTGTCATTGTTTTCTGGAGCTCAGAAAATTCAAATCTCTTTTGGTGCTGATGCCTCAAAAACTCAGATTATACCAAATGGCGTAGATGTAGATACTCTAAAAGCAACTATGAAAAATCGTCAAGAGATACCTAAAAAAATAGTCACTCTGATAGGTCGTGTTGTTCCCATTAAAGATATTAAAACTTTTATAAGGGCTATTAAAATAGCTTCTGAGACTATGCCTGATATAGAGGGTTGGATAGTTGGTGCAGTTGAAGAAGATAGTGAGTATGTTGATGAATGTCAGCAGATGGCTATTTCATTGGCACTTAAAAATAAAAAACAAATTTTTGATGGTAATAAAAGTGATATGACTGCAGAGGAGATTGAAAATTCTGCAGATAAAATAAAATTATTTGGACATAGTGATATTAAAAAAATCCTTCCAAAATCAGCTTTGCAGACATTATCTTCTATTAGTGAGGGTATGCCATTGGTTATTTTGGAAGGGTTTGCTGCTGGTGTTCCATGCGTAGCTACTGATGTTGGATCTTGCCGTGACCTTATAGAAGGTGGGATAAATGAAGAAGATATTGCTTTAGGTAAGGCTGGTGCGATAACAGGTATTGCAAATCCGGCAGCTTTAGCAAAAGAGTATATAAGATTTTTAAACTTTGAAAATGGGGAGTGGAAAAAGGCACAGGAAATAGGGTTGAAAAGAGTTGAGAAGTATTATAGACAAGAGATGTTTTTAAAAGACTATAAAAAACTTTATGATAATGCTATTGATCTATCTTGGGATCAGTTATTTGAGAAGGTTAACTAATGGCAGGTATAGGTTTTGAACTTAGGAAAATACTAAAAGAGGATAGATTACTATCGTTAGGTAAGGTTTATGGTTATTCAGCCATATTAAGTTCTGGTCCTTGGGTTGTATCTATTGTAGCCATTATTTTAGTTGGTTTTATAAACCTTGCTAATCTTGGAGAACATAGTGATGCTTTTAAGTTTCAGGTTGTTATCACATATGCAATAGCTTTGGCATCTAGCCTTATAATAACGGGTATATTTCAGTTACCATTCACAAGATATGTAGCAGATTTAATTTTTGCAAAAAGGGAAGATGAGATACTTCCATCATATTTTGGAGCATTGTTTTTAGCATGGGGTATAGGTTTACCCCTTGTTATTCCTTTTTATATTTGGGTTTTTGAAGGTCAAAGTTTTGTTTTCCTTATAGGTGTAACATCAACTTTCTTGGTCTTGTGTGGTGTTTGGATATCTAGTATCTTGGCAGCTAGTCTTAAGTATTATAATGGTGTTGTATGGGCGTATTTTGTATCTTATGCTCTTATAGTTATTATGTCATATTATTTTGGTGATACTATAGAATTTTTAATATATATTTTCTTTATTGGAAATGCTGTTTTATTTGCTATCTTAATGACATTGATTATAAAAAGTTACAATTCATCTATCTTTATAAAATTAGATTTCTTTTTAGAAAAGAATTTTTATTGGACACTTGGCATTGCTGGTCTTGCTTATAACCTTGGGGCTTGGGTTGATAAGTTTATATTTTGGTATCATCCTGCAACTGGGCATGTGGTAATCGGTAAGTTAAATGCTTCTATTGTGTATGATATGCCAATATTTCTTGCCTATCTATCTATACTTCCTGGTATGGCTATCTTCTTTTACAGATTAGAGTCTGATTTTGCAGAAAAATATGATCTTTATTATGATGCTGTTAGAAGTGGTGGAACTCTTTGGCATATAAAACAGTATAAAAATGACATGATTGATGTTATTCGTCAAGCTTTACATGAGATATTGATGATTCAGGGGATTATAAATATTATTTTATTTTTAAGCGCACCGACTGTTTTTGATTTATTAAAAATTCCACAGTTGTATTTGGGGCTTTTATATATACTTACTATTGGTGCAATGCTTCAAATCTCATTTATGTCTGTTTTGGCAATACTCTATTATCTTGATAGAAAAAAGGTTGCCATGTGGCTTTGTATAGCTTTTTTTGTGAGTAATGCAGTTTTTACTTGGGTATCCATAGATATGGGACCTGCAATGTTTGGATATGGATATACTGTATCTTTATTGTTGGTATTTTTAGCTAGTTTAGTTGTTATTAGAAATGAGATGAATAGGTTGGATTATGAAACATTTATGTTACAGTAAAATTATTTTTCTACTGTTGTTTTCTACTTCTGTGTTTGCAGGGTTATACGACAAGAGTGCTGTTTTTTATTATGGCAAAGAGATATCATATCCAACGGTTGGGATACATGATTATATAGTCGTTAAACCTAAAAACACAAATGTATATACTCATGGATTTTCTGTTTATAAAAAAAATATTTATGCCAGAGTTCAAACAACTAAAAATATCCAAAAACTTTTGAAAATGGGATATGAAAACTTTTTCTTTGATATGGAGATAGATAAGCAAGTTATAGCATATTTAGATTCTTTTCATAAACAAAATCCAAATTCTAAAATCATGATAAATTATAGCAATAATTTAAAATCGCTATATAGTATTATAAATGCTGTTGTAATTTATGATTATTCTAAAAATGAATCTTTGAAAGTTAGATTTAAAAAACTGAGATCACATCATATAGATATTTTAGATTTAGAAAAAATGAGGATTGAAGATATTTATAATTCTCAATCTTTAGTTAAAGAACTTATAGCAAAAGGAGTGATACCATATTTGTCTAATTATGATTTGGATTTGTATGGTGTATCATCTAAAACAGCTTTAAAAAGGGAGATTTTTACTCTTATAGATGAGAGTAAAGATGATAGGATTTTTGCATCTGCACACCAAGATGGAGCATTGATATTTGAATATATGGGCTATATTCAAAAACTACATGATATAAATAAAGGTTTGCCAGATGTTGAGCATATGAGACATTATGCTGGTGTTGTGATTTGGTTAAATGTTGATTATAAAAATCCTAGTAAATTAATGAGATGGGTTTTGTCTCTTAACAAGATTGGCGTAAAAGTTGTTTTTGCTGATAATTTTGGTTCAGAGATGGATGATATGCTTTTAAAAGAACTTGATATTAATATCTATGATGGTGATACAAGTTTAAAAAATAAGAAGCATGTAGTGTATAAAGATAAGATGATAGGTTTTGAAGTTGAACCATCTCTGAGTGATGATAGTTTGTTTCTTCAGCCAAATAATGCAAAAGCATTACTTACTTATGAAGATACACATGGGCTTAAATCAACTCCTGCTGCGATAACTAAATGGGGTGGCTATGCTATTTCTGAAGCTTTTATGCTGGAATTAAATAGTGAAAATATATGGATTATCAATCCATTTAAATTTTTTGCACAAGGTTTGAGACTTAAAAAACTTATAGTTCCAGATCCAACAACACAAAATGGTAATAGAATATTTTTTACGCATGTTGATGGTGATGGTATTATGAATGGTGTTGAATCAAATCCTGAACTTTATTCTGGAGATATATTGTATGAGAAGATATTAAAGCCATATAAACTTCCACATTCTATTTCTATAATAGGAGCTGAGGTAGGTGATGATGGCTTGTATCCAAAAATAGCAAAAAGATTGCAACAAATAGCTAAAAACATTTATGCTTTGCCAAATGTAGAACCGGCAACACATACTTTTACCCATCCATTTTTCTGGGGTAAGATTAAAAATGGTGATCTTTCTCCAGAGTTTAGATTAAAACCAAAAGGGTATAAATTTTCTTTAGATAGGGAGATTAGAGGTTCCTTGGAAGATATCAATACAAAATTATTGAAAAAAGGTTCTCATAAAAAAGCACAAACTGTTTATTGGAGTGGTGATTGCGCTCCAACTGAGATGGTGTTAGATGATGTTTATAAAAAAGGTATTTTAAACATAAATGGTGGAGATACTACTATAACAAATGCAAGTCCATGGCTTTCTTTGGTGGCACCACTTGGTCTTGAAAGGGGAGAATACTATCAAATATATACAGGTGCTCAAAATGAAAATGTTTTTACAAATGATTGGATAGGACCATTTTGGGGATTTAAAAAGGTTGTTCAAACTTTTAAACTTACAAATTCTCCTAGAAGATTTAAACCTATAGATGTTTATTATCACATATATTCAGGTTCTAAAGCAGCTTCTACAAATGCAGTAAAATATGTACTGAATTGGTGTTTAAAGCAAGATATATTACCACTTTATGCATCTGAATATATTCCACAAGTTATGGACTTTTATACAGCATCTATGGCAAATGATGGTGATAGATGGCTTGTAAATGGTATGAAGAATTTAAAAACACTTCGTGTGGAGGAAAAAGATGCTTCTATAGATCTAGATAGTTCAAAAACTGCTTTAGGTTTAAAACATTTTGAAAATCATACATATATCAGTTTAGATAATCATGATAAACATATTGTAAAACTTTCTAAGAATCAAAAGTATAAAGATGAACCTTATCTTGTTTCTTCAAATGCAAAACTGGCTGATTTTAAAAATATGGGTAAAAATAAAATTTATTCTTTTGATGGTCATGTAGATCTGAAATTGAATTTTCATCTGCCAAAAGGGTGTAAAATTTCCTCAACTCCAAAAGCAGTAGATTTTAAGAAGATCAATGATGATGTTTTTTTTAAATATTTGGATAATAAAAAGGTGACTATAAATGTTCGTTGCAGATAGTGAATATAAAAAAAGTTATGTCATAACATATAAAGAACTATTGTTCACTTTTGTTGTATTTGCCGTTATACTTTTTGTTTTATATCCTAAAAATTTACTTAAAGACCAGATTGTATCTGAAAAGTCAAATTATGATTTAAGTATGTTATATCTAAAAAATCTTTTAAAGCATGATCCAAATAATGAATCTTTGATGCTTATTTTAGCAGAACAGAGTTTAAGAAGTGGTGCCAAAGAACAATCAATAGCATTACTAGATAAACTTGTGAAAAGTAAAGATGTAAAACTTAGAAATAGAGCATTATTGCTAGATTATGAACTAAAGAAGGATAATTTTTACTATTTAAAAGATAAAAAACAAAAACGCAAGGCTAAACAAGATTTAAGAAAGTTATTTTCTTATATATTTTATCAAAAATTGTATAATGAAACTGATATAGATAGATGGTATGATGAGTCTATCTTTTTGAACGAATATAGACCTATGTACTTTTTTTTAAAAAAGAAACTTAGTAAGGATATGACAAATGTTAAGTTACTTACTAAGGCATATTATCTGTCTATTAGATTTCATGATTATAAAAATTCAGTTAAGTATATAAAACTTTTAATGCTCTATGATACAAAAAATAGCGAAAAATGGCTTCTTGATAATTATTATATGCTTGTAAATTCAAAAAAATATGCTGATGTTGAAACTCTTTTAGCTCAACAATCGGAAAATTCCACAGTTTGGAAAAAAAGAGCGGCGGATTATTATCTGATGAGAAAATCGTTTAAAAAATCATCTAAAATGTATATTGAATTGTTTTATAAAACAAAAGATTATAATAAAAGAAAAGAGTATTATTTCAAAGCTGTTCGGGCTTTACAGGCTGGTAATTATCTACAAGAAAGTGCAGATTTGGCACATAGATATGAAAATTTTTATCTTCATGATAAAGAGGTTAGAAAGTTTTTACTTAAAGTATATATTGGTACATCAAATTTAGATTATGCAAGTAGCCTTTCTAAAAAAATTTTAAGAGGAGAGACTAGATGATTAGATTACTGTTTCTTTTTATTATCTTTGCAACTTCTCTTTTTGCACAAAATGACAAAACATGTTATACAGTGCAACTTGTTAGCAAATATAGTTCTCAAAAAAACTTCAACTTACTTGGTAAGTCGAAATATCCTGATAGTTGTAAAATTATGCAGATAGGTAAACATTTGACTGTAAGGTGTGGTTGTTTTAAAAAGATAGCTCATGCAAAAGAAAATTTAACTATTTTAAAAAAGGATTATAAAAAAGCGACAATAGCGACTACCTATAGATATAGATTTAATGATAAAATATCATTAAAAAATCCATCTGTTGTTGAAAAAAGTATTTTATCCCCTATAAAGAAAAAAAACAGTGTGTCAAAACATAAAAAAACATGTTTTACAGTTCAGCTTGTTAGTCGATTTAACAATAGTAAAAATCTTTCTATTTTGAAGAAAAATAGTTATCCAGATGATTGTAAAGTGATGGAGATAGGTAATACTCTTACTGTAAGATGTGGTTGTTATAATAAACTAACATCTCTAAAAGGTACTTTAAAAGAATTAAAGCAGACTTATAAAGGTGCAACAATAGCGACTACATATAGATATAGATTTGATAATATGCCTAAGAGTGAAAGTGTTGTTGATGATAGTATAAAAGATGCTGTTGAATATAAAACGAATAATAATTCAAAAAATAAGAAAAATTCACACTCAACTCAATCTGATGAAGAATTAAAACTTATGTTGCAAGTGTTTTTGTATAAAGGTGATCTTAAAAATGCTTATAAAGTTGCTACTTTAGGATATGAGCAAAATCAAAATTCATATTACTGGAATCAAAAGATGGCTGAGATTTGTAAATGGACAAATCGTTCTGCTAGATCTATGAAGCATTTACGATTTATGTATGAAGTAAAATATGATAAAAAGATAGAAGATGAACTTATAAGATATGGTTCAAGTGCTTATCAATATGAAGAGATAGAGCCATTAGTTGTAAGTCGTGCAAAACGAAATCCGACAGAAAAAAATATAGACTTGATGATACTTGTGTATAAAAAAGTAGGTTCACCTGAAAAAGTTGTAGATATATTGGATAAAGAATATACAAAAAATCCGTCAAATAGGATGTTATTGACAAAAGCACTTGAATTAAGTTTAGAAATAGGAGATCTTGAAATATCAAAAAAATATGTAGATATTATTCAAAAAGAAAATTTATACTCAAAAGTAGATGCTTATCTACTTGCAAAATATTATTATATTACTCATAACATACCATTGGCATATAAAAAAATTTCACAAGTTAAAAAAGAACAAGATGATAAAAATTTAGTTATTGACTATGATAAACTTGAAAAAGAAGAAAAAATTGTAAATCCTGTAACTCATGAAGTTAAATATAATAATATTGACAAATATTATCAATTAAAAAGCGATTTGGGATGGTACCTGCAAGATAGTTTAAATGCTGCTAAAGCTTCTAGGCATTTGATGCTTGTAAATAAGGCAAGATTAGTTGATTATGAAAGAATCTCTTATGTGTATCAGAAGGTAGATCCAAAATTAGCAAGGGTTGCTATCAAAAAGGCGTATAAAGAGTATAAACTTTCATATTTGTTTTTTAGTTATGCAAATAGTGCAATAAATGCAAAAAGTTATGACGATTTAAATAGTTTGGTTGAAGAGATAGATAAAGAGCAATCAGGCTTAACTAAAGAAGCTATATATTGGATAATTAAATCTCAACTTTATGCACATTATAAACAAAAAGATTTAGAGAAAAAGGCATTGTTACATGCTTTAGAGATAGATCCAAATAATTATCAAACAAAACTTACACTTTTATGGTTTTTTGTAGATATGGATGATATGGAGAATGTAAAAATAATATTAACAGATCTGACTGAAGATGAACATTTAGACAGTAGTATGTATTTTCCTCTTGCAAGTGTTTATTTTGATATAAATGAGATAGATCGTGCTTCATACTATACGCAAAAATTACTTTATGAAGATAATATAGTGACAAAGTCCATTGAGTTTAAGTTTTTACAAGCATATATATATCAGATTCAAAATAATGAGGGTGGTTTTATGACATATATGCATGAAATCGTAGATGAATTAACTGCTCAAGCTAAAAAGAATCCAGATTTAAAACACAATAATAAATTTTTATCAAATTATCTTCGTAGTGCTATGTATATTTTAAATCCTGATAAATTTGAAAAGAAATTGAAAAAAGCGAAACCATATTTAACTAAAAAGAATTATAAAGAGATAGCATATTCATGGGCTATGAAAAATCATGCTTATGAAAAGGGATTAAAACTTTTTAATAGCATGAAAACAAAAGAGTTATGGATACTTTTTAATCATGATATAATCAATCAAAGACATACAGGTTTAGAAAACTTGTTGTATCTTTATCTTCATAGTCTTTCAATGGGAGATGCTTCTCAAATGTCTCAAAAAGATGGCCAATGGGCGTTGGCTCAATCTATAACTTTTGAAGGATTGAGACATAATAGTAGAAATCAGAATGTATATATAAGACATCTGGATTTGAGTAAAGAGAGGGCAGATAGATTAAATATAACAACATCATATTATAATAGAGATCCCTTATTGAGAAAATATGTAAAGATGAACAATAAAACATATATTCCAAGTGGATATTTTTTAACAACAGACATCGATTATTTTAAAAATTCTACTTTAGATGATGAGATTTTAGTAACTGTACCAGATTATAGTTTTAAAGGTGGATTAAAATTAAGAAAACTGTATAATAGGGGTAGTATAGAGATAGGAGGTGCTTATCATCATTCTATGGCTAATTATATGGAATATAGTTTAGATGGTAAATATCGCTTGGGGACTGATCTTAGAATAGATGCTTTGTTGGCTAAAAATATGGATGCTATGGAAAGTACACAACTGTTGATCGGTGGTAAAAAAGATATGTTAAAAGTTGATTTAACATGGCAAATACTTGATTCTGCGTCTATAGACTTTATACAGGAGCTAAATAGTTATAGTTCTCAAGATAATGTAGATATTGGAAAAGGTGCTTTTTCAAGGGTAGAGATAAATAAGGTTTATAGATTAGGATATCCAGATATGAGAGTTGGTGTCTTTTTTGATAATGGTATATATGATGAAAAGGATGGTTCAAAAGGTGTTATAGATGAACTTAGTACATTTAATAATTACAATGTACTACCAAATGATTTTTATAATATTGGTATTACTTTTGGGTATGGTCTCGCAAACATGGGTCCATATACAAGAGTTTGGCGACCATATTTTCAAGTTTATCCATATTACAACAGTGACATAGAAGATTATACTTATGGTATAGATGTTGGTGTTGGTGGTAAGGTATGGCATCAAGATCATCTACAAATAGGTGCTTCATATACAGATTCTGTAAATGGTGTCGGTGGAAGTATCTTTGAATTGTTTTTGAAATATCAGTTTTTATATATGCATCCGTAACTTATAAGAGGTGGGGATATGAAATTTTTTATTATATTGTTTTTTGTTACATCATTATTTGCATCATTACACGAAAAAAGTGCGATGGTTTATTATGGTAGTGAGATATCATATCCTATGGTTGGAATACATGATTATATCATTGTTCAACCAGATAATATAGACACAAACAGACATGGTTTTAAACTTTATAGGGATAAAATGTATGCTTATGTGAGTGTAGGTGAAGTAGATAAAGGTATTAAAGAATACTCTAAAGTTAAAAAAAGTTGGGTGTTGGCAAATAATAAAGCTTGGAAAAGTGAAGTTATGGATCTTAAAAATCCAGAATATATAAAATTTTTATTTGATGACATGATAGAACCAAAAATAAAAAGAGGTTTTAAAAACTTTTTTTTCGATACTTTAGATTCATATCATCTTTCATCAAAGACACAACAAGAGAGAGTTGCCAATGAGTTGGCATTAGTAAACTTCATAAACGAATTTCATAAAAGATACCCAAAATCAAAACTGATTGTAAATCGTGGATTTGAGATTATAGATAAGATACATAACTCTGTAGATGCAGTGTTGTTTGAGTCATACTACAAAGGTATAGGTGGTAAAAAACTAGCATATAAAGATGTCTCAGATAATGATAGAAAATGGCTTGATCTTCAGATAAACAAGATTAAATCATATAATCTTGATGTTATATGTGTAGATTATCTTAAGCCAAATGATACAGCTAAAGCTAAAGAGGTTGTTAAAAAAATAGTGAAAAAAGGGATGATACCATATGTGTCAAACAGGGAACTTGATATTTATGGAATATCATCTAAAAATGCTGTAAAAAGGGAAATTTTTACGCTTATAAATGAAACAAGATTGGATAGAACTTTATCATCTGCACATCAATATGGTGCATTGGTCTTTGAGTATATGGGGTATGTGCAAAAACTTTATGATGTTAATCTTGGATTTCCAGATGTAAAGAAGATGGGACAATATGCTGGTGTTGTTATTTGGTTTCAAGATTATTATAAAGATCCAGATAAGCTTATAAAATGGGTTAAAAAGTTGATAGATAATGATATCAAAGTTGTTTTTGTCGGTAATTTTGGGATAAATACAAAAGAAAGTGCATCATTGAAACTTTTAAATATTACACTTCAAAATACTTCTTTACCTAAAATTGGAGTTTTACATAAAGATAAAATGATTGGTTATGAGGTAGATCCACCTTTGTCAAAAATAGGTTTAAAAGTAAAAGCTAAAATTCAAAAACCACTACTTGAATATCAGTTGAGTGATGGTAATACTTCAACACTTTCAGCATTTACTTCTTGGGGTGGTTATGCTATTGAAGATTCTTTTATGATTGATATAGGTAATGATAATCTTTGGGTGATAAATCCGTTTGAATTTTTTAAACAGGCATTATCATTAAAAGATTTAATAGTTCCAGATGTAACAACACAAAATGGAAAGAGGTTGCTTTTTTCTCATGTAGATGGTGATGGGATGGCAAATAGAGTAGAGGGAGATTTTGGTTACTATTCAGGTGATGTTATTTTAAATAAAATTTTAAAAGTATATAAAATTCCACACTCTGTTTCTGTTATAGGTGCCGAGATATCGCCAAAAGGTTTATATCCAAAACTCTCCCCAGAGTTAATGAGTATAGCAAGGCAAATGTATGCTTTAGATAATGTTGAACCAGCAAGTCATACATTTACACATCCATTTTTTTGGGGAAAAATCAAAAATGATAATCTTGATGAGAAGTATCGTTTAAAGCCTAAAGGGTATAAATTTTCACTTGAAAATGAGCTAAAAAAACCGTTAGATTTTATAAATGAAAAATTAGATCCAAAACATAAAGCTCAAACAGTTTATTGGAGTGGTGACTGCATACCACGAGTTAATGCTTTGCATTATGTACATTCCCACGAGATACTAAACATAAATGGTGGAGATACGATTATAACAAAGATTTCTCCTTGGCTTTCTGGTGTGGCACCTCTTGGATTGCAAAGGGGTGGATATATACAAGTATATACAGGTGCTCAAAATGAAAATGTATTTACAAATGACTGGCTCGGACCTTTTTGGGGGTTTAAGAGAGTAACTCAAACTTTTGCTTTAACAAATTCTCCTAGAAGATTTAAACCTATAGATATATATTATCATCTATATTCTGGCTCAAAACAAGCTTCTCTACGAGCTTTAGAGTATGTATTTGATTATGCAATAAAACAAGATGTAATGCCTATTTTTACATCTGAATATATACCAAAAGTTATGGATTTTTATTGTTCTTCGTTTGCAGTGGATGGTAATGAATGGCTTTTTAGTGGTTTAAAAGATTTAACAACACTTCGTATTGAAAAATCAGATGCTATGGTAGATTTAAATTTTTCAAAAGAGGTTGTTGGAATAAAACATTTTGAAAATCATACATACATTGCTCTTCATAATGGAGGTAAGGACTTATATATAAAAACCATTGATAAAAACAGCTCTAAAACTGCTAGTTATATGATATCTTCAAATGGCAAGATAGTTGATTTTAAAAAGGATAAAAATACTCAGACTATAAGTTTTAAAGGTCATGTCGCTTTAAAATTAAATTTTCATCTTGAAAAGGGTTGTAAGTTAAGAACAAAACCGAATCCATTAAAAAGATACACTAAAGATGGAAGTTTATTTTTGGAATACTCAAAAGCAAAAGAAGCAGTTGTTAATATAGATTGCCGTTAATCTGAAATTTAATAACAAGAAAAGGTTATACTCTATCATAGATGAAGAGGCATAGCCTTAGTATCTACTAATTTTGCTTTAGAGTTTTTTTAGATATACTTACCAATATCATATCTTAAATATGGGAGTTTTCCATGAAAAAAGCTTTTACGATGCTTGAACTTGTTTTTGTTATAGTTGTTATTGGTATTTTGGCAGCATCTATAATCCCAAATACAA
>Ga0256827_10002339_pt1 | contig 12251 bp, 10 predicted proteins | sample CV84metaG_FD_185977 | JGI IMG/M metagenome (GOLD analysis project Ga0256827, IMG submission 185977) | Hydrothermal vent microbial communities from East Pacific Rise, Pacific Ocean - CV84 | ecosystem: Environmental > Aquatic > Marine > Hydrothermal vents | place: Pacific Ocean: East Pacific Rise... | reverse complement strand
TGATGGCCAATGCCCCTCTAGCAGTTTTAGATCTTCAAGCAACTCATCAGCATACTTTTTTATATCAAGGTAATAACCAGGCATCTCTTTGAGTTCTACTTCGTTGTCACAACGCCAACAGCACCCATCCTCTACCTGCTCGTTTGCCAATACGGTGTGACAATCTTCACACCAATTTACAGTGGTTGATTCACGGTAGAGGAGCTTCTCTTGGAACATCTTGATGATAAACTCCTGCTCCCACTTAGTATATAGCTCATCACAAGTTGCAAACTCTCTTGTTTGAGAAAATGAAAGCCCCAAAGAGCTTAGCTCTTTTCTCATATAGTCGATATTGGAGTATGTCCAATCTTTTGGGTGTCTTCCATTTTTGATCGCAGCATTCTCTGCTGGCATTCCAAATGCATCCCAACCAATTGGGTGAAGTACATTGTAGCTCTGCTTTCGATAGTATCGTGCCATCGCATCACCAATACTGTAGTTTCTCACATGTCCCATGTGGAGTCGTCCACTAGGGAAAGGGAACATACTCAATATATACTTTTTTGGTAAATTTTGATCATCCAAAGGTTCAAAAGCACCCTTGTCACTCCATATCTGTTGCCATTTTGTCTCTATTTTACTTGGCGTATAGCTCATCTATTCTCCATAAGATTAAAAAATTAAGTGGATTATATCTAATGATGGATTAGAGGTTGTTATCCTACAAAAATATAGGGATGTTAATATAAATAAACACCTTTGGTTTCAAAGAGAGAAGATATATACCCTTTAAATATTTATTGAACCTATTTATAGCTATATTCATTTCTTATTTAATAAGATATTAATATAATAATTGAAAAATTATACCTATAATTAGGGGGAAATATGAAAATGAGTAAACTCTACTCTCTGGCACTTGCTACACTTCTTTTTTCAGCATGTAGTACTAAAAACATTGAAAAAGATATAACAGATACAAAAGATACAAAAAATGTAAATATAACAGAAAGTAATGAATCTGTAATAAGTAGTCATACTCCTCTAGCTGTAACATATAGTGAACTACAGGGAGATTTCCAAGGTAACTATATGTTACTGGATTTTATCGATAGAATGGTAGCAGAACATGATTTCAAAAGAGAGTATCTCAACAGGATATTCTCTCAAGCTCAAAACTTTGTCTACATTCCCCAAACACGGGACTGTACTACACCCTACTCTCCTAAACCTCTTGGAAAATGGGATAGATACAAAAGCTGTTTTATCTATGAAAAAAATATCCAAAGAGGAGTTGCATTTTGGAATGAGCATCAAGATGCACTTGCAAGAGCAGAGCAAGAGTATGGTGTACCAGCTGAGTATATAATAGGGATTTTGGGTATAGAGACAGCATATGGTACTAATTTTGGAAAACATAGAGTTATAGATGTCCTCACAACTAAAGCTATGTTGGGTGGAAGAAGAGCAGGATTTTATACAAGTGAGTTAGAGAAGTTTTTGACAATCAGTAGAGATATAGGGATGGATGTCACAACCACAATGGGTTCAACCTCTGGTGCATTAGGATATGGTCAATTTATGCCAAGTAGTTATGTCAGATTTGCGGTAGATTTCAATGGGGATGAGATCACTGATCTTTGGAATGCAGAGGATGCCATTGGTAGTATAGCCAACTACTTTGCACGAAATGGGTGGAGATCATCTATCTCACAAGTGGCTGTAAGAGCTAAATATCCTGGAAACCGTTTTAAGAGACTAAAAACAGGATACAAACACAAATACTCTCAATACAAACTAAAAAAGAAGTATAAGATCAAACCTAGATCGAAAATGTACTATAGAGGGCTGGTATCTTTGATTAAACTAGAGAGAGGGACTTATGATGAGCTTTGGTTTGGAACACATAACTTTAGAGTTATCACTACTTACAACCATAGCTCTTTCTACGGTATGGCTGTATATCAACTAGCTCAAGCTGTCAAAGAGCGAAGAGGATATTAGAAATCCTCTTTGGTCTTGGCACTCTCTACAATCGAAATAATCAGAGTATAGACATTGGCAATAATAGCACCAATCACTAATCCAATCACAAGATTAATATTACTTCCATCTCCAAATTGAAACATAAAAAAGGATGGAAGCAGATGAAGGTCTGCGACCAATGACCCTGCTAAAAGCTCAGCAGAGAGCAGATTACGAACCCCTAACTTTAAAATTGTTGAGACGAGATTAATACTTCCTGCAGCAAATAGTGCAACGGCTGTATACTCATATAAAAATGAGACAGAGGTTGTCAGACTCATCAGTGTAAAAAAGATATAAAAGACTTTTCCCCAATTCAAAATAAAACTCCTTGGTATGGAAATTTGGATGGTGCATTAAAATGCACCCTACATTGTACCCTGTTCATACATGGCACGCATCTTCTCTTTCTCTTTCTCTCGTTTGAGTTTGTCTGCCTCTTGCTCTCTAAACTCAAGGATAGAGAACTTCAACCACATCAAGATAGGAGAGGCAACAAAGATAGAAGAGTATGTCCCCACAACTACACCAATTAGAAGAGTAAAACTAAATCCTCTAAGAATCTCACCACCAAATATATAGAGTGTCAAGACAACAAAGAATGTAGTAAGAGAGGTCAGAGTAGTTCGAGAGAGTGTTCTGGTAACCGACTCATCAATTACATCTCCTAGATCAGCTGACTTGATAGTACGGATACCCTCTCTAATTCTATCAAATACAATTACGGTATCGTTTAGCGAGTACCCCAAAATGGTCAAGATAGCCGCCAAGATAGGGAGATTGACATCTACTTGAAAAAGTGCCAAGATACCCATAGTAATCGTAACATCATGCATCAGAGCCATAACAGAAGCTAGAGCAAAACGCCATTGGAATCTAAAGGAGATATACATCAAAATACCTAAAATAGACAAGAACATTGCCATAAGCCCTTGAGTTCGTAGCTCATCACCTACAGCAGGACCGACCATATCAACCCCTCTTATCTTGAACTTACCTGTACCATCTAATATCTTGCTAATAGCACCTCTAACTCCTACTTTGACATCTTTACTGGTCTGTTTGGTACGAATAGCGATCTCTGAATCAGAACCAAAGTAGGTGACACTTGCACCTTGGTAAGTTTTGTCTTTGGATAGAAGATCTCTCACTTTTTCAATTGGAGCATTGCCCTCATACTGAACCTGTATCACCGTACCACCAGAGAAATCAATACCGTAGTTTAGTCCTTTGGTTATAAGTAAACCTATAGATAAAACAACTAAAACAACCGATAGAATACCAAATTTTCTAGAATTTGCCATAAACCCGACAACGGGTTTATTATATTTAAATACTTCCATTACTTTGCTCCCTCTGTTTTAATTCCAAACCAAAAGTTTAATTTATCTTTTTTGATTTTTGGGAGTACCCATTGATATATACCATGTGTACCCAAGATAGCAGTTAGCATAGATGCCAAGATACCAATACTAATCGTCAAAGAGAACCCTTTGATAGGTCCTGTACCATAAGCAAAAAGAACCACTGCCGCAATAAGCGTAGTAACGTTAGCATCCCAAATCGCAGTAAAGGCGTTGTTATACCCCTGCTCTATCGATTTGGTAAGAGAGTTACCTTCATGTAGTAACTCACGGATTCGTTCGTTAATAATAACATTGGCATCAACTGCCATACCAACAGTCAATACAATACCTGCCATACCAGGGAGAGTTAGTGTCGCTTCAAAAAGGGACATAATAGCTAAGATCAAAAATAGATTGGCAACTAGTGCCACATTGGAGATCACTCCTGCCATACCATAATAGACAAACATAAAGAGAACAACAGAGAGGAAACCAATCACTAATGCAATAGAACTCGCTTTGATACTATCTGCACCTAAACTAGGTCCAACACTTCTCTCCTCTTCGACTACAACAGGAGCTAATAATGCACCTGAACGAAGAGCAATAGCCACGTCATGAGCCTCTTGTGGAGTAAAGTTTCCAGAGATCTGACCAGACCCTCCACCGATTCTCTCACGAATTACTGGTGCAGAGTAAACTTTGCCATCTAGTACAACAGCCATCCGTTTACCTACGCTTCTCCCTGAAAAGTCACCAAATATCTTTGCACCTTGTCCATTTAATTTAAAACTAATAAGTGGTTGATTATTTTTTCTATCATATCCCACTTTTGCATCAACAAGCATCGATCCATCCAATATAGGAATAGAGTAGAGAAGATACTTGGTCTTTTCATTTGCTACATCTCGGAGGATAATATCTCCAAACTGTTTTGCCTCTCCATCTGTCATGGTATCAACTCTCGAAGCTCTATCTTCATCAACTGCCATCATCTGAAGGTGTGCCGCTTTGGCGATCAGCTCTTTGATTCTAAGCTCATCTGCTTCTGTTTTGATACCAGGAACTTCAACCAAGATCTTATCTTTACCCTGCTTTGCAACAGTTGGCTCTGCTAGACCAAACATATTGAGACGATTTCTAATAGTATCAACTGCTTGATTGATCGCATTTTGTTTAGTCTCTTCGATAAGCTTATCAGAGAGGCTCAATTTAAAAAGCATATCATTTTGAGTAACGGTAAGTCCTGTAAACTCTTCTGCCAATAGTTTAGTCACTTTCGTCATATCATCTTTGTCCAAAAGTTCAAAACTCACAACCGCATCTGTGATCTTTAGATCATCAAAGATAATATCTTCACCTTCAAGATTATACTTGATACTAGTTCCGATAGATTTTAGTTTTGACTCAACAGCCACTTCACTCTGTATAGAGAGAAGCATGTGCAATCCACCTTGAAGGTCAAGCCCCAACGTGATCCTTTTACCCTCTTCACTCTGAGTCAAAGAAGGGATCGAAAAGATCACTCCAAAGACAAACGCAAAGAGAAATATTACAACTCTATAATTTAAATTATTCATATTCTACGCTTCAACCTTTTTTGCCACATAGGCTTTGTCCAATTTAACAATATTTGTATCGTTTAATTTAATTTTGATAAAATCCTCTTCAACTTTGACTATTTCGGCATGAATACCGCCTGATGTGAGTACTTTATCACCTTTGGATAGAGCCTCTAACATCTCTTTGTGTGTTTGTTGCTGTTTCTGCTGAGGTCTGATGATCAGAAAGTAAAAAATTACAAATAAAATAATGAGTGGTAGAAATTGCGATACTGCTTGCATAAGGGAATCCTTTTATGTCTATAAAAATAATCGGGTATTTTACCATTAACAAAATAACAACAGGCTTTGTGATAGCCTTTTTGAGTGCTGGGGCTATGTACCTAGACTGGTTAGGATTTGTCAACTATTTTACAAATACTATCTTAGGGCTTTTGATGCTCTATCTGCTACTACAAGGGGACAAGAAGGTCTGGTTTTGGAGTGGATTTTGGATTGGAGCGTTATGGTTTTGGTGGATTAGTGTGAGCTTTTTCAACTATGGCTTTGCTTGGGCAATTCCTATTGGGGTGCTATTTCCTGCTATAGTTTATGGGTTTATCTTTTTGATAATTGCCAAAATAGGCGATTATATTGGGTTAAAATTAGGGAAACCACAAGAGATTGCCCCTATGGTTGTAAAGGCTATAGCTCTGCTTATCCTCTCTTATATCCACCCTTTTGGGTTTGATTGGTTCAAACCTGAGCTTATATTTACCAATAGCTACTTAGGTATTCAAAAATGGCAGTTTGCTATTGTACTACTATCTATATCTTTGGTGATTTATAAACAAGAGCAACAGAGACAAGGGAAACAAAAAGGGATTGCCCCTACGATTTATCTATTGCTTGTGATTTTTGCTTATCCGTTTGCTTCACACTTTGAACACAAGCCTCTACCTAAAAACTCTCTTGTCCTCTCAAACTCTATGACCAATGTTGTAGACAAGTGGAATCCAGAGCTTCAATATGGACATGTAGATATGGTCTTCAAAAAGATAGATAGAGCTATAGATGAAAAAAAACGGTTAATTATCTTCCCTGAGTCTATTTTTGCATTTTTTTTAAATACCAAACCCAATCTAATGACTACATTACAGGCACTATCAAATGATATAACTATAGTTATAGGAGCATTATATTGGGATAATGACATACCTAGAAACTCTACATATATCTTTAAAAAAGGTCGATTTGAGATCGCAAATAAAGCTGTACTTGTCCCATTTGGGGAGTATAATCCACTACCTAAGTGGCTAGGAAAGATAGTGAACGAAATCTTTTTTGATGGAGCTCCTGATTATGTTGCGTCAGCTAAAGTGACTGATTATAAAGTGAACGGAGTTACATATAGAAATGCCATCTGCTTTGAAGGTACTTCTGAAGAGCTATATAGAGGTAACCCAGAGCAGATGATCCTCATATCCAATAACGGATGGGTTGTCCCATCTATAGAGCCAACCCAACAGAAGATACTATTACAGTATTATAGTAAAAAATATGGTACGACTATCTATCATGCAGTCAACATGTCTCCATCATATACAGTTCACAATGGAGAGGTGCTATACTAGATGAAAAAGTTTTATTTAGCTCCACTAAATGCTTATCAATATATATCAAGGCTACTCCCTGCATCCTGTCGCTACTACCCTACCTGTTCAGAGTATGCAAGGTGGCAGTTTGAATTCAATAGGGTAGATAGAGCATTGGCACAGACTACACTTAGGATTTTGAGATGTAATCAGCTTTTTGCAGGGGGGATAGACTACCCTACAGTAAAATATAGACCACCAAAACTACTATGTTTGATGACAAAACTTCCTAAAATAAAATATTGGTTAGTACATAAAGATAAAGATATATACTATGTCATAAAAGATTATGACTTTTAATTGGAGCTATACATGAACCAATTTGTATCCCAAATCATAACTATTGAGGATACAACTGTTTGGCAATTTTTTTCTTAGATTGTAGAGTAGATTTTTAAGCCTATTGGTACAATCATAATTATCAGAATCTGCCCAAATATCATGCTCGATAGAGACAGCATCTACAAATTCATCTTTTGCTCGAATCAATACATTTAACAGTTTTAGCTCATTTTTAGTTAGCTTGACCTCGCAATGAAAAGAATCATATAAAATCTGATGGGTATAGCTAAAATGATAACCATTTTTTAATTTAGTTATATCTGTGGATAAAAGCTCCAGATCATGCTCCACATCAAAAAGAACAGACTCAATTCTTTTTTTCTTAAAAGGTCGTTGAATACACCCTGATAGATGTAGGGGTATGGCCTCTTCTAGTCTATTTCTATCTAAAAAATCTGCAAGTAGTACAATGACCGTATCTCTATCATCTTCTCGTATCTTCTTACAAATATCAATTGCACTACTTTTTTTTGAATCACAATCCAAAAAAATAGTAGAAAATGAATTTTTATTATAAAATTTAAACACCTCTCTATTATCATCAAGAAGTTTTACCTCTCTAAAATATTTTTCAAAATACTCTTTCTCTTTAGCTCTTCCCACCAATATAAGTCGTGAAAACTTCAGATTGTGCATATTTACCTCGCAATATATTTTTTATTTAAAAATAGAAACTTTACTATAGTTTAACGATATAACATTACAAAGATGTTGCATTTTACAAAAAATAACAATTTCACAAAAAAGAATTATTAGAATTATAATGAAATTATAAGAATTTTATCTATCTATAATGAATTTTTATAGAATTATATGCAATAATTATAATTATTAACAAAAAATAAACAATTTTATAAATTGTAAAAAAAATTAATTGTGTTACTTTTATTTACACCTTATAGAAAAAAGGATGAAGAGATGAAACAAAATCTATTTTCAAAAAAGATAGAATATCTGTTTAAAAGCCTAAATATAGGAGAAGAGGAGTTTGTCAAACTCTTTTGGAATGGTAAAAAACCAAGCTTTGGAGCAAGAAAGAAAAGCATCATAGGAAAATGGTATGAGGGAGATATTGCTCAAGCAAAAGCTTTCTATTTTGATACCTATCCTATATCAAGGCTACATAGAGAGGGTAAAACTTTTTTTACAAAAGGATCTTTTTTAGATGAGTCGTTTGAGGAGTTCAAAAAGAGAGTTGATCTCTATATCTCGTATATAAGAAGACCAAAAAATCTCTTTGAGTATAAGTATATATACTACTACGATATTAATCTTAAAGTGGTTACTTTTGTCAAGATATATACTATAGATGAGATAGATAATAGTAGATATAAAATCCGATTAATCAGCTCTGAACTTTATAAAGAGAGAGAGATTGATCCCTATTATGGTGAACTAAATATAATCAATGACTACTACTACATATCAGTCAAAAACAGTTTTGAAATTCTCTCATTTTACTTTATCCTCAACAAAGGATTCAAAAACAACTCAGCTATATATGGGCTTAGATTGGGGCTTTCATATGATAAGGGGTTACCTATTTCAGGGAAAAATCTCCTAAGTAAAAGGATACTTTCAAAAGAAGAAAAGGAGCTATTTTATCTAAATGCCAGTGAGAGTGATACACTAATATCAGATGAATCAATACAGGACATATATACCTCTACAAAAGAGAATTATATTAAAAAGCTTCATAATAAAATATCAAACATAACTATATTTATGAAAAAAGCAAGAAAGATTTTAAGTCAAAGCATAGACAAAGAGATATATATCAGTCTACTTCATAATGAGCTAAGCTCCCTCAACCAGATCTCTCAAAAAGTATATAACAACAGAACCTTTTATAGTTATAGACGAAGAAGTACAAGAAAAGTATTTCTACAAAAGTTATCTCTTGACTCAAAAAATAGCTGTGCTTTTGTCTACCCCCTATTTGCCAAAGACTCAACACTCTTTGACCAAGAGGAGAAACGATCCAAAGATGCCCTAGAGCATATAATAGAGATGGCAAAGAGCGGTCTAGGGATAGATATGATACTAATCGTGGAACAAGAAAAGAAGATGAGTGAGTATGAAAAAGAGTCAATAAGAAGACTTATAGAGAGTGGTATAGAGCTAAGAATAACACTTAGAGAAGATATAAAAAAGAGCATATCTAGTTATGATTTTCTATATAATAAATCCAAAGAGGTTGCTATATATAGAAACGCAGGAGATAGAATATGCTACTTTAAAGTAACAAATAATATTGACTCGATCAAAAATCTATCCTATGATTTTGAAAATATAAAAAATCATAGCTCTAGCTTTGATGAGTTTTTGGCTCAAAAATATATTAAGATCAGTACAAAACTTAGCCAACTTGTTGGTACTTGGTATGCCTATAGTCTTGGCACTATGAAAAAAGAGGGAAAGACCAAGATTTGGGAAGTACAGTACGAGATAGATAAGAAGCAACAATTAAAAGGATTTTATGATGGAAAACTAACTTACAAAGGTTATTTAAAGATTGATAACATCAAGAAATCATACATAGTACTCACATCCATACGCTCTTCCAACCAAAGTTTCATAACTTTTCATAATAAAGATATTTATAAGAAAATTTTCAAGATAAGCATGATTTACAACCAATTTTCTACAGAAAGAGACATGATTACTTTTGGCATTCTCTCAAGAATAAAGCTAGATATAGAGATAATAAGAGAAACTTTGGGTGAAATAGGCGAAATAAGCCTAAAAGAGGGCTCAAAACTGGAAGATAGGGTTAAAAATCTATATCTTAAATATGAAATTTAATATTTTTATTAAAAAAATTATAAGAATTATAGATATTGAAAATAGTTGTTTTTTAGTTTTAAAAGTTGATTTTCATCAAGAAAATATGTTTTTTTATGCAAATTTGTCATTTTTTTCTAAAAGAATCACATTAAAGTACAAATTCTAACTTTTTGAAGAGTTTCTTCTGTTATACTGCTTAATGGGAATAAAAACTCAGACAAGATAAAAATTGGATGGGTATGAATCTCAGAAGGGATTCCCTCTGAAAAGAGGGATTAAGTTTAAGTCGCAAACAAAACTTTGGCGAGGAGAGTTTGCTAACACTCTATAGGTATAAAGTGTATTCTATTATAGCACACTATACCTTTGACAACAAAAAGGTAAAACAATGACAAAGACAATCGTAATCTCAATCGTAACATCAGCAATGCTTTTCGGTGCAACTGTAAATGATCTTACAACTGATCAGGTAAACAAAGTAGAAAATAGTGCAAATATCGATAATGCTACTATCAATCAAGGAAAAGTAGATATAAATGGTGGAACCACATCAGTAAATAGCTACTATCATGGTGGAGCTACAGGTGATGGATCTAACACCAATACTATAAAGGGTACTGTTATAAATGGTGCAGAGGGATCAGATGGTTCGGTTAAAGTTGATCAAGGTGGACTAACTATCTCTGGTGGAGCAGTAGTAAGCAACTCTCAGGATCATTCAGAAAATACTATTACAAATGGAACTATTGACTCAACCTCAACGAGTGGAGGAGTTGCAGTAAAGCAAGGAGATATTGATATCAATGGTGGAGAGTATAGCAATATGGATATTCACTCAATCAACAATATTACAGGAGCTAATATTCAGGCAAATGGGGAGGGAAGTACACTTGTCACTCAAGCGACTCTTACTGTATCAGATGCAAATGTATCAGATAGTGCAGAAGCTACAAATGTAGATCTCACATCGACCAACACAATTGAGGGAGGAGGATTAATTAGTAACTCTACTGTAAAGCAATCAGATACAGTTATCACTGGCTCTTCTAGTGTAGTTAGTGGGCTAAATGTTAACCAAACAAATATTATTAACACAGGAGAAGCTATTAAAAATGGTTCTACTGTAACTCAAGCAACAACAAAAATCAATGATTCAACATTTACTGAATTTACAGAGACTGTTACTAATACAATGACAAATGTTGCTGCTGATGGGTCAACTCTTAAACAAAATGATATCACAGTAACAGGTGGTTCTCATGTAAGTGGTTTTACAAACAATACCAATGGAGATCATGGAAATACAATGGATGATGTAACAGCTACAAATGGTGCAACATTGACTCAAAATACTACTACTATTGATAGCTCAACAGTAGATGATATGACTTCAACTCAAGAGAACTACATGAAAGAGATTACTGCAAATGGTAGCTACAATGTAAAGCAAGGTGATATTAGCTTAACAAATGCAGTTATTGATGGAAACTTAGAGGTTGACTACCACAATGAGATGGAGAGAGTAGATATGATAGGTGCAGGTTCTGTATCTCAAGGTACATTAACTATTGGAGACTCTAACGCTACAGGTACAGTAGCAGAGAGTATTGATATTAAATCTGTCAACAAGCTTACAGATACAGATTTAGAAAATACTAATGTAGCTCAAAGCTCAACTTCTATCTTAGCTGGTTCTAGCGTTTCAGGATTTAAATTGGATCAAACAAACACTATTGATAAAACAGAAGGTGAAGCAGACAACAATATGACAGGAGCTACAATCTCTCAAGCAGAGATGACTATCAGTGGTAGTACAGTAGATACAATGGAACAGACTGTTACCAATACAATTACTGATGCAACACTTAACGATGCTCATGTATACCAAGCTAAAGTTGATATTTCAGAGAGTGATGTAGACAATGTTACAATAAGCTCAACAACAAATAGCATAACAGGTTCTACTGTTGATGAAGCAACTATTTCTCAAAATGGATTAAAAATTGAAAACTCTAGTGTAGATGGTCTAACTATTGAACAAACAAATACAATTGATAATGCAACAGTATCAGGTGCGGCAACAAAACTAACTCAGGGTGATGTAAATATCTACTAATAGATAAAATACCTAAAAATAAAAGATGGGTTACTTTAACCCATCTCTAAAAAAAGGAGATAAAATGAAAAAAATTGTAATTTTATCCGTTATTGCCTCTTTTGCACTTGCAGAAACTATCGTTAATGATTTGACTATCAATCAAAACAATGAAGTGTTAAATAACTCAAACTTTAGTAATGGGGCTACAGTTTCGCAGGGACAGACGGATATTAAAAACAATGCAAATGTTAATCGTTTAGGTATTAGACATGCAGATGGAGCAGATTATGAAGCCAACTTAAATAGAGTAGAAGCTACTACTATAAGTGGAATCGAATCTACACTTCATCAAGGACTAACTAGTATTGATAACAGCCGAGTAGAAGATACCGAGCTAGATCTATCAAATAGTGTCACAAGAGTAACTGTCACAAATGGAACATCTATAATTACCCAAGGAAACTTAATTGTGGGT
>Ga0256827_10002338_pt1 | contig 12251 bp, 12 predicted proteins | sample CV84metaG_FD_185977 | JGI IMG/M metagenome (GOLD analysis project Ga0256827, IMG submission 185977) | Hydrothermal vent microbial communities from East Pacific Rise, Pacific Ocean - CV84 | ecosystem: Environmental > Aquatic > Marine > Hydrothermal vents | place: Pacific Ocean: East Pacific Rise... | reverse complement strand
AATTGTAACTTTGTCATTTGTAGCAGCGATAAGTACAACAATGGTGTTTGGATCTACAGCAAGTGATCTTAGGGCAATGAAAGCAGAAATTGCTAAGCTTAAAGCAGAAGTAACGACGCTTAAAAAAAGTGGAGATGCTGCACAAATAAAAAAATTGACTAAAAAGATCAATGCAGTAAAAGCACATGATGCTGGTGATAATATTAAATGGGGTGTTGATTTAAGAACCTCCATTGATAATATTAACTATGATATGGCAGATGGCTCAACCAAAGGGAAAAGTGATCTTATGGCAACCAGACTTTGGTTGACTATGGCATATGCGGCAAATGAACATAATATTTTTAAGGGAATGCTCTCTTATAACAGAGCGTTTGGAGCAGACTTTGGTACAACAACCTCTCTTATGCCAAGAGGTTTTGGTATGGATACCTTTGATTGGGTAACCAATGAAGCACTTACTGGGAATACCCTTAAAGTGAGACAGGCATATTGGCTCTATATGGGTGATAGTCTGTTTGGTGCAGATATTCCATGGACATTCAGTATAGGAAGAAGACCTTCTACTGCAGGATTCTTAGCAAACTTTAGAGAAGATGATCCTGCACAATCTCCACTAGGGCATATTATTAATGTTGAGTTTGATGGATTGAGTTCTAAAGTAGATCTTTCTAATGTTACTGGTATTCCAGGTATGTCGTTTAAAGTATGTATGGGACAAGGTTCTACCAATGCGGAGCCACTATTTTCTACAGCTACACCTTACGCAAATGATGATAATGCTGTTGAAGATATTAAATTGGCAGGTTTTATTTTTCAACCTTACAGTGATGGGCAATTTACAGTAAAGACTACAGCATTTAAAGCATTTGGTTTGCCAGGAATGGCATTTGATCAGACAACAGGAATGCCAAGTGATAGATTTGAAGCATTTGGTGATATCTATGGGGCAGGGATATCTGTACTTATTGATGGTCTGACAGATGATGGATATTTTTCTGATGCGAAACTCTTTGGTTCATTCTCTTGGAGTAAAACAGATCCAGATTCTGGTATTGATAGTTTTGGTCAACCTAAAGCAATGATCGGTTCAACCAATAGTGAAACAGGTACTTCTTATTGGATCGGAGCACAGTTGCCCGTAACAGAGAAAGGTAAGTTTGGTGTTGAGTTTAATCATGGAAGTCAGTATTGGAGACCATTTACATATGGTGAAGATACAATGATAGGTTCTAAATTAGCAGCACGTGGAGATGCGTTTGAAGCATATTTTACTTATCAATTAACGGATGCATTAAGTGCACAAATCAGATACACTAAGATCGATTATGATTATACAGGAAGCAATGGATTCTTTGGTAACTACTCTGGTAATTCGATGAAGATTTCTGATATTAAAGCAGGTGCATCAGGATATAATCAACTTGTTGCTATGGCAGGAACAAGAGATCCTGCAGCCTTAGCAGGTGCTATGGTTGCAGGAGGTATGGCTCCAGATGCAGCAACCGCTGGACAAATGGTAAAAGGGATGGGTATGGCAGCAGCAATGGCACCAAATATTGTTGAAGCAGCACAGGACTTTAGGTTCTATCTTAGATATAGATTTTAGAAGCATATAGGTAAAGAAGAAAATCTATTTTACTTCTTAATTATATAAATATTTTATATGAATGAAAATCTATTAAAATGTGTTATAATTAAATAGTAATTTTACAATAAAGGAAAAAGTATGAAATTGATCATAAAAGGTTTAGTGTTGTCGCTACTTGTATCGACAGGACTTGTGGCTGTAGAAAAAATAACTCCAGTAACCACGCCAAAAGCAGCAGTATCTCAGATAAATGATGTAAAAGTTTTTAAATCTGATAATGCAGATGGTAAGATCACGGCGAAAAGTGTGGAAGAAGCATTCCAAAAAGCAGGATTTGTTATTGGTGCAAATAATGATATGAATTTTCCATTTAAAAGAGATTTTAATCAAACCTCGTTTGAGTATTATAATCTCATGGTTATTTTTAGAAAAGATACAACATTAGCATTGGCAGAAAAATATCCGGAAATAGGTCTTTTTACACCAATGAGTCTCTCTATCTGGTGTAAAAAAGGAGATAAAACCATTTCTGTTTCTTCTCTTAAGGCATCTACAATGGCAAAAATCATGGGAATTCCTGAAGATAATCCAGCAATGGTTGCATTAGGTAAGAAGGTAGAAGAAGTATTAAAGAAGGCAATGCCAAAAGGTAAATTTATTGAACTTCCCTATAAAATGAAAGCACCAACAAAAGATATTATTACCCGTGTATCATTTGAGCAAAAAGGTGATGATTGGGAAGAGGCTAAAGATGATTTTGAGACAGCATTTGAAGAAAAATTAGCACCAAATGGGTTTGTTATGGCAGGGTTTACAGATGTAAATTATGACCTTGATGAGCATGATAAAGATTGGTACCTTTTTTATGATGTCTACTCAATCTGTAAGATTTCAGTGATCTATGAAGTAGCAAAACTTCATCCAGAAGCAGGTGCTTTTGCCCCTTGTTCTGCTTATAAATATCAGAAAAAAGGTGAAAAAACAGTCCATATGGCATTCCCAAATGTGCACAAATGGATAGCTTCATTGAATATAGAAGATAAAGCATCGATTGATATACTTCTTGATGCACAGAAAAAATTTGAGAATATGCTGACAGAAATTACAAAGTAAAAATTACTTGACTATGCCAAAAGGTAGATACTATCATCTACCTGGATGGCTCCTTCCTGAACTACTTTCCCAAAAATACCTCTATCATTTTTTAATAATTTTGGTAATTGTTTGTCTATTTTAGAAAGATGATTGCACAGTGTACAGTTTTGAGATATTTCTAAGATAACTTTACCTATTTTAAGTTGTGTACCTACAGTAAGAGCATAAGGATTAAAATCTATCAAGAGGTTTTCTCCCAAGATACCATAAGGTATATCTATTTTATGGTTTTTAACAAGGGTATAACTTGAGAGAGATGTAATCAATATGGATCTCTCTATATCTTTACCATAATGCTTATCATGAAGAATACCTTTTTTATTTACCTGTATTTCTTGTTGTTTACTTGGATGAGGGGTCTCTTTTTTTGAGATATAGAGAGATAAAACTTTGCCTACTGGTTGCATGGGGTCAATTCCTTCTTTGCTAATTGTTAATAACTTAGCATAACAAAATTAGTTAACTGTTAACTGATAAGGTGTTAACACAGAGGTAATATATCTCTATTATACTTGCAAAGATTTTTTAGTCTCAATAGAACATATATTATTTTGATTAAAGTTACATATTGTTTTGATAAAATTTTTTAAAATATAATAATTTGTATATATTTTACATATATATTAGAATAAGTGATAATATATTAGAATTTTCTTGACAAATTAATTCATTTTCTATTACAATGAATAACAATAGTAACTCTACTATACAAATAAAATTGAGTCTTATTAATCAAATATAAGGAGGTTATATGACTAAGATAAGTAAAGCTTCTCATACTACACAAGAGCAATCTAGCAGAAGAGACTTTTTTAGAAAAACAGCAGCATATTCTGTCAGTGCATTGGCAGCAGCAAGTGTTATGGCACCAGTGAAGATAGATGCAGAAGATGATCTAGCGATCGTAGAAGAGAAAAAATGGGGAACTACATTTGGTTACCCAGTAACACATAATCTTTATGGACAACCCTCTCCCTATGAGCATATTGTGACAAGAAGAAATACGAAACTACTCTCTTCTGGAAATTACTATGCATCTATTGCAATGTGCCCTATTCATGAATCGATGGGAATCATTACGCCTAATGGGCTTTTCTTTAGCCGTTCTCATGGTGGTACCGCAGAGATAGATCCAAATGAGCATAGATTAATGATTCATGGGCTAGTTGAAAAGCCACTTGTTCTAACAATGGATGAATTAAAAAAATATCCGAGTGTAAGTAGGATTCACTTTATTGAGTGTCCTGCCAATGGTGGTCCAGAATGGAGAGGACCTCAATTTCCTTCTATTCAATTTGCTAAAGGTATGATGTCTTGTGCTGAGTGGACAGGTGTTTATATTAAAGATATTCTTAAAGATCTTGGTCTTAAAAAAGAGGCTTTATGGATGTTGGCAGAGGGTGCAGATAACTCTCATATGGGTAGAACTATCCCTGTAGATAAAGTACTTGATGATGCAATGATTGTTTGGGGTCAAAATGGTGAAGCCCTGCGTCCTGAACAAGGGTATCCCATTAGGCTACTTGTTCCTGGTTGGGAAGGTAACCTCTGTGTAAAATGGTTGAACAGACTTGAGTTTGCATCAGAGCCTTTCTATGCCAAAGAAGAGACAGCCAAATATACAGCATTAAAACCAAGTGGTAAAGCGATCCAGCACTTCTATGCAAATGAAGTGAACTCTGTGATCACTTCACCTTGTCCTGATAAACCATGGATAGACCTTAAAAAAGGTGATCTTGTTGAGATCGAAGGTTTAGCATGGTCAGGTATGGGTACGATCGAAGGTGTTGATATCTCTTTTGATGGGGGTAAGAATTGGGTTGAAGCAAGTCTTAAAGGGTTGGTGCTTCCAAAAGCATGGACCAGATTTAGTTTGATGTATAAGTATGAAGGGAAACCTCTTCTTCTCTCAAGCCGTGCAAGAGATAATGCTGGACATATTCAGCCTTCTGTCAAGCAGGAAAGAGAAGTCATGGGTGTAGAATCAGTTTACCATAGAAATGGTATTCATACGTGGGAAGTTACAGAAAAAGGAGAGCTGAATAATGTTCAAGTTTTATCGTAAAATATTATTATCAACAGTTTTGGTTGCTGCTGCAACTTCAACTGCTGCATTTGCTGGAGACAAAGCTGTCTCCCATACTTACGCAAATGGGAAAAAAGTGATTGATGGTGGTGTGACTTATCCGGAAATGAATGGAAAAAGAGCAGCATATTTTGTGAATGAAAAAGCTTCTAATGGTGGATTTACTTTTGGTAGAAAACCAACAGCTAATGAGATCAAGCATTGGGATATAGATGTAATGCCAGATGGTACAGGTTTACCAGAGGGTAAAGGTACTGTTGAAGAGGGTGATGAGCTCTATGAAGCAAAATGTGCATCTTGTCACTTTGACTTTGGTACAGGTGGTGCAGGATATCCTGCACTACAAAAAGGAAATGCTGCAGAGGGTGTAACTTCTCTTAAAAACCAACGTACAGGTCCAGATATGGATGGACCACAACGGGTATTTGGTACCTATTGGCCACAGGCTAGTACTTTGTGGTGGTATATTAAAACTGCTATGCCTCATCCTGCACCAATGTCTTTGACCAATGATGAAGTGTATGCATTGAGTGCCTATATTTTATCTATCAACGAAATAGAGATTGATGGTGAAGTATTAGAAGATGAATATGAACTTGATAGAGAAAAGTTCATGAAAATTGTTATGCCAAACAAAGATGGATTTATTCCTAAGATTGATGGTCCTAAAGGTCCAGATAATGCACGTGAATTCTTTAATGATTTTAAGAATTACGGAAATGGTACACGTTGTATGAAGAACTGTTTCGAAGGAAAGCCAGTACTGGCAAGAATTTCTGGAGCAGGGATCAGTGATTATGAACCACCTATTACTACAAAGAGATCTATGCCTGCTAAAAAAGAGGGTGCTACAGGAGTTGAACTTCCTGGAAAGAAAACGTATGAAGCATCATGTGCTGTATGTCATACAACTGATGCAATGGGTGCACCAGCGGTAGGAGATAAAAAAGCATGGGATGCAGTACTTAAAAAAGGGTTAGATAAAGTTTATGGTAATGCAATTGGCGGTGTAAATGGAATGCCTCCAAAGGGGGGTACATCATTGGCAGATGATAAGATCAAAGAGGTAGTTGACTATATGGTAGGTGCAAGTAAATAGTGAATACTCACTTTTACTTCACGATTAGTCTTTAAGATGTTACATAAGGTTCAGTAAGAATTTTTATAACATGGAAAACATATTTAATAAAGGAAATAAAATGAATAGAAGAAAATTTATGGGCTTAGGTGTAATGGCTATTGCTGCAATGCCTGCAACGCTTAGTGCATTAAGTACAATTGACTTTAGAGCAACAAAACCAAACACTTGGAAGGCACATGAAGTAGATGAAGCGATCAAAGCACTTTATGGAGATATCACAGCAGAAGAGAGCGGCGTAAAAGTAAAGGCACCTAAAGTTGCAAGTAATGGTGGTGCGATCCCTGTAACTGTTAAATCTGATATTGCTGCAAAAACAGTAGCTGTCTTCCAAGATGCAAACCCTGAAGCCACAGTATGTGTATTTACTTGTGATAAAGATTCAGTGATTGATTATATGTTTAAGATCAAAATGAAAGCCTCTGGTACGATTACGGCAATCGTTGAGGGTCAAGATGGAAAGTTCTATAAAGGTGCTATGACTCTTGAAGTTGCAAAAGGTGGATGTGAAGGTTAATCCCTTTCTTCCAAACTATAAAGAAAAAAGATAATTAAAGGAATATACGATGGGTAATATGAAAATAAAAGCAAAAGTAAAAGGTGACGTGATTGGTGTAAAGGTTATGGCTAAACATGACATGCTTACATATGATCAGGCAAAGAAAAAAGGTAAAGAGGCAAACTTTATTACACACATTACAGCAAAAGTAGGTGATAAAGTAGTTTATGATGTCTCTACAAGTCAATTTTGGTCTAAAAATCCACAATGGAAATTTAAATTTAAAGGTGCTGCTAAAGGGGATAAAGTGGCAATTACTTGGACAGATCTTTCAGGTAAAAGTACTACAGAGAGTAAAAAAATTAAATAATTTTTAATCCTTTTCTGCTTAGACCTTCTGGTCTAAGCAGGTAGTATGATATATATTTCTTTTAGGTAATTTATATCACTTTACTCACTTCAAACCAATGGGTTACTACTCTTGTAAGTGTTGCTTCTTTTCTTCTTTTGAAATGATCATGCAGATCAAAATTTTCTTTGCCATACCCCTCTTTATATTCATGAATAAATGAAGCATAGATATTTTCATGCATTGCAGTTATTTCATAGATAACCTTATCGAAAATAAGACCATTGGTTTTGATCTGCTCCCTGTGGGTTTCATTCACATTAATACTACCGTATCTTTCCTCTTTCTCAAGTGTCATATTCATCTCTAAGTAGGTACGCATGGAGATAAGTGTATGCTCCAGCCCAGAGAGTGGTAGTGCATACTCATTTCCTTCTAAAATGGTTGCTTCTGCTTGTGTATATCCCCAGGCACCATGTAGTAAAAGATCGGTGTCAAAAGCAGATTTTATTACCTCTTTAAGGTCATTATTGGATGTAATATTCTTAAATTTTGACATAGTGACTAAACTTAGAGTCCTGCCTCTTGTATTGCTTCAGTACGTGCATGTGCAATAAGTGGTTCAAATACAAGTTTTAAGTTACCATTATTCATAATATCATCTAGTGCATAAAGTGTAAGCCCAATACGGTGATCTGTAAGTCTATTTTGGGGGTAGTTGTAGGTACGTATTTTTTCTGAACGTGAACCTGATCCTACTTGAAGCTTTCTTTGGCTTGAGGTCTCTGCCAGTTGCTTTTCAAGCTCTGCTTCATAGACTCTTGCTTTAAGTACTTTCATTGCTTTGGCTTTGTTTTTGTGTTGTGACTTCTCATCTTGGATCGCAGCAACAATGCCTGTAGGAATATGCGTAAGGCGTACAGCTGAGTCAGTCGTATTGACTGATTGCCCACCACACCCACTTGAACGATAGACATCCATTTTAATGTCATTTGGTTTGATGTCTACTTCAACATCATCCACTTCTGGAATCACTGCAACAGTGATAGCAGAGGTATGTACTCGTCCCTGTGTTTCTGTGTCTGGGACACGCTGGACACGGTGTATTCCTGCGTCATATTTAAGTGTAGCATAGACAGAATCACCATTGATTTGGGCAATAAGTTCTTTGTACCCGCCAGCTGTTCCATCGGATGATGACATAATTTCTATTTTCCATCCAACCTGTTCTGCATATCTTGAGTACATACGGAAAACATCAGCCACAAAAAGAGCAGCTTCATCGCCACCTGCTCCTGCACGTAACTCTAAAATAATGTTTTTATCATCATTTTTGTCTTTAGGTAACATAAGTACTTTTATTTCTGCTTCAAGTTCTGGAAGTAGAGGTTCAAGTTCAGCAAGTTCTTCTTTTGCCAGATCACCTAGCTCTGCATCCCCTAAAAGTTCTTTATTCTCGATGATAGAATCTGAAGTTTCAATATAGAGTTTTGCTTTTTCAACAAGAGCCCCAAGCCCTGATTGTTCTTTGCTGAGTTCTGTCATGCGAGAAATATCTGAAGCAATATCAGGAGAAGAGAGTAGTTTTGTTATTTCATTGTGTCTGTCTATAAATGGTTGTAGTTTTTCTTTGAACATAGCTCGTTCTTTATGTTGGATTGTTGAGAGTATTATAGGATAAGCAGACTTTAAAGCCTGCCTGAGTAGAAGTAAAATAGCTGAATTAAGCTATTTTGTTTACCATTTTATGAAGACGGCTTACTTTTCTAGCTGCAGTGGTTTTCTTAATAAAGCCTTTACTTACGAGTGCATGAATGCTCTTGTTTGCTGTTTTAAATGCTTCTGTTGCTGCAGATTTATCTGCTGCTTCTACTGCTTCATGTACTGCTTTAGTGATGTTTTTAATTCTTGTTCTGTAATATCTGTTTCTTTCAGTTTTTACAGCAGTTTGCAAAATACGTTTTTTTGCTGACTTATGGTGTGCCATAGGTAATTCCTTTTAGGTTTATAGTATTGTCACTCGGTAATAGAGTGAATAAGTTCGCGAATAATAGCTAAAAAAAGATTAAAGATTTATTAAGACGAGGGATGAACCCTTGTTACTTTATATCCTTTAAGACGTAACAGTGTTAATAATCCATCTGGACCAACTAAATGCCCTGCACCTATAGCAAAGAAATAGGCGAGATCGGGTCTATTTATAAGTAGTATATCTATTCGCTTTAAAAAGCGATAGTTACGTTCTGTAAGTAACCCCTTATTGAGTTCTTTATCTAATGGTTGTAGTTTAGGGTGTGTATGGTTAAACTTTTTTTGTATTTCAAAAAAACCTTTGGTTCTGCCTGCTTGATACCAATCCATAAGAGCCTTTTCGTAGTTTTTGTCATTTGCTTGTAAAATAGTGGAATAGATAAGCAACTCTTGATATGCTGGAGATAATTTTTCAAAATAGTGAAGTTGTTCTAAGGGAGTTTCAAGCCCTGCTTGTTGAATGTGTGTATCTTTAGCAAGATCAACCAGTACCTCATCCATAAAGTCTCTTTTTTTTTGCATGAGAATCTCTTTCTGATTTGCCAAGATGAGAGAGATCGCCCAAGTCTTAAAGTGTGAAAGTTCTCTTAATGTCAACAAGGAGCCTATGTGGGCAAGATACTTTTTTATCGCATGGCGTGTTTTGGGCTTAAGACGTCTTTTAAGAGGAATGGCTTTATGTAGTCTTGTGTATTTTTGAATATTGAGCATAGTTCTTTTTGTCATTTTGATCTCAGTATAAAATCGTTGGGTTTTTTTAAGTGCCATGGTAACAGAGCGTGGTAATCTATTTATATCTGTATCCTTTGTGTGAAACGTACCAAAAAGATAGGAAGCTTTTTGTAAGTTATCTCCTTCTATCTTCCACAACATAGGAGATGTATGAGAAGCAGATTGTTTTGTAGAAGAATTTCCACAACCAAGAAGAAGAATAGTGCCTAAGAGAAATATAAATTTTATCATAATAGATATGTTAACTAATTTGCGTTAAAATTAAGCCATTAAAATAGAAGGAAATATTTTGACACTTTTTGGAACAGATGGCGTACGGGGAAAAGCAGGGAAAAAAGTCAGTGCAGTCAATGCGATGCGTTTGGCAATGGCAACAGGTATCTATTTTAAACAATTTTCAAAAACCAATAAGATATTAGTTGGAAAAGACACCAGAAGAAGTGGATATATGATAGAAAATGCTATCGTATCAGGGCTTACAGCGGTAGGTTTTGATGTAATACAAATAGGACCTATGCCTACACCAGCTATTGCGTTTTTAACAGAGAATATGCGTTGTGATGCAGGGATCATGATCTCTGCAAGCCATAATCCTTATTTTGATAATGGAATTAAATTTTTTGATGGAGAGGGCAATAAGCTTAATCGTGACAAAGAAGAACAAATAGAAACCATATTTGAAGATGGTGCTGCGATAGAGGCAGCTCAGGCAGTGGACAAATATATAGGAAAATCAAAAAGGATTGATGATGTGATCGGTCGATATATTGTACATATTAAGAACTCTTTTCCTAAACCATTAAGTTTAGCAGGAAAGCGTGTGGTTATTGATTGTGCGAATGGTGCAGGGTATATTGTAGGACCAACTATCTTGCAAGAGCTTGGAGCAGATGTAGTGGTGATAGGGGATAATCCTGATGGGTTCAATATCAATGAAGGGTGTGGTGCAATGCATCCTGAAAATTTGGCAAAGGTTGTTTTAGATAAGCGTGCAGATGTGGGGATAGCACTTGATGGTGATGCGGATAGATTGGTTATGGTAGATGAAAAAGGTGAAGTGGTTGACGGGGATAAACTTATGGGTGTTCTTGCAGTGCATCTCAAAAATCAGGGGATACTTAAAGGCAAAGGTATGGTTGCCACAGTTATGAGTAATCAAGGACTTGATGAATATCTGGCATCTCAAGATCTTAGACTTCTTAGATCGGCAGTAGGGGACAAGAATGTGGTAGAGATGATGCAATCCAATAGTATGAATTTTGGTGGAGAGCAAAGTGGACATGTGATCTTTTCTGATTATGCCAAGACAGGAGATGGTATCTCTTCCGCATTGCAAGCATTGGCCTATTTGGTAGAGACAGATCAAAAGGCAAGTGAAGCATTTAATCCATATCTCTCTTATCCTCAGTTACTGGTAAATCTACTTGTAGATGAAAAACGTCCATTTGAAGAGATAGAGGGATTAGATAGAGTAAAAGAAAAAGTAGAAACACAAGGCATGAGGCATCTCTTTAGATATTCAGGAACAGAGAATAAAATACGTCTTTTACTAGAAGGAAAAGATGAAGGGAAGCTTGAAGAGATGATGGAGGAGTGTAAAACCTTTTTCAAGGGTGCTTTGGTGTAATGCGTGCTTTTTTTATTTTTTTTCTTGTAGCTATAGGTACATTCGTTGTTGACCAAAACATTAAAAACCTTTTTGTTGAGGGATACTATCGTGCAGGTGAATGTATTGATCTTGAGTTACACTATAACAAAGGTGTAGCCTTCTCTATGTTTGCTTTTGTTGGTCCTTACCTGAAATGGATTCAAAGTGTATTGATTGTCGGTATACTTTTTTATGTACTCAAAGAGGGGTATATTAAGCGTTATGCTTTTCCTATAGGTTTACTTGTGGGTGGAGCACTTGGCAATGTCTATGACCGTTTTATCCATGAAGGTGTAGTAGATTATGTGGCATGGCATTGTGGTTTCAATTTTGCAGTATTTAATTATGCAGATGTGATGATTGATATCTCTGTTGCTTGGTTGGCAATACTGTTTTATTTTGTCCCAAAAGAAGTGTAATCTATGATGCGGTATCTTTTTATACTCTCTTTTTTGATGGGAAATCTATATGCTACAGTAAGCACAATCAATGTAGCACCTTGGCTAAAAGAAAAACATTTTATGGATATAGAGATACTTGACCAAAAAGAGCTCTCCTTTGGACGTATTGATGGTGTAAAATTTTCGGAACTCTCTGACCTTGCCTATGATTTGAAAACCCATATACTTTATATGATAGGGGATAAAGGTGCTCTTTTTGCATTTCGTGCTAAGTTTACAAAAAAAATAGAAACACTCTCTCCTCTGCATGCAGCAACACTTAAAAAACCTAATGGTAAGCGACTTAAAAAATGGAAAAGAGACAGCGAAGGTATGATACTTGATGGGAAAAGACGGCTTTATATCTCTTTTGAAGGGGAGGCAAAGATAGCGTGGTTTCATAAGAATGGAAGTAAATTTGGTTCACTTATTCAAAAACAGAAACTACCAAAAATACTGAAAAGAACAAGAAATTATCGTAGTAAAAATAAATCATTAGAATCTTTAGCTTGGCATCCTAAATATGGATTGTTAACTGCAGCAGAGTGGCCACTTAAAAAAGATCATAAAAAGAGACAGACA
>Ga0256827_10002337_pt1 | contig 12257 bp, 5 predicted proteins | sample CV84metaG_FD_185977 | JGI IMG/M metagenome (GOLD analysis project Ga0256827, IMG submission 185977) | Hydrothermal vent microbial communities from East Pacific Rise, Pacific Ocean - CV84 | ecosystem: Environmental > Aquatic > Marine > Hydrothermal vents | place: Pacific Ocean: East Pacific Rise... | reverse complement strand
CCACTTGATGTTAACTCACAGATGGGAAAAGATTATATTAAAGACCAAAATTTTGCTTTGCAGTTTGCTCTTGAGAATCGGAAACGAATGATAGAGACAATTCACACCATTATGAATGAGGTTATAGGTAAAAGTTTTGAGTTTAAAGATAGTGATGAGGTTAGATTTATCAACCGAAACCACAACCACGCAGAGTATGACCCAAAACGGGGAGAATGGATTCACAGAAAAGGGGCAACCCACGCAAAAAAAGGTATGAGAGGTGTTATCCCTGCAAATATGCGTGATGGTTCATTTGTGGTTATTGGAAAAGGAAACAACGACTCTTTAGCCTCATCATCTCATGGAGCAGGTCGAGTTATGAGCCGTAAAAAGGCTACCAAAAATATCTTGATGGATGATTTTAAAGATAGCATGGTTGGAATCAGAGGAACAGTTGAGCAGAACACAATAGACGAGTCCCCTTTTGCCTATAAAGATATTTTTGAGGTTATGGAGCTTCAATCTGATTTGGTTGAGATTGAGGAGCATATTCGGGTTTTGATTAATGTTAAGGATAGTACGAAGAGTCGGTATTAAAAGATTAAAAGTGAAATTTTCTAAAATCAAGTTGCCCTACAAAGCTATTGTTGGCTACAATATATAATATAAAAAAACTAAAGTTATAAGGTCAAACAAGATGAAAAAGCTTCTACTTTTACTACTAATCCTTAGCTATACGATAAGTGCATCTACTATTAAAGAGACTCAACAAGCTATTCTATCTGCTTCTACTTCTAGCCAACGCTCTATTTTGACCTCGAAACTAGCAGAGATGTATGAGAAGAGGTTAAATAGAAGTCGCTATAGAAAAGCAAAAGAGGCAAATGGTAGAGTTCTTAAAAAGATACAGAAGCTATACTTAGATTCGCTTGACCCAACTACTAAAACTGTTCAACTCTCTAAATATAAAGAGCTACTACAGTTCTCTAGGTCAAAAGATAACTATATAGATGAGTTTCGTCCTACCCTTTATGATTTTTTAGCTTATCGTGCGTTGAAGTTTTTTGAAAAAAAGTACTATAAAGAATACTACTATAACAGAGACATAACCTCTTTTTATAATATCTCTTTAGATATATACGACAAGCTTATGGAGCTACATCAAGAGGAGCAGAATCTTCAAGCGTTGACTCATGTAGAGATAGAGCGACTAAAATATATTTACAAAAGAGATACTCTAAATAGAGTAGAGAGAAAAAATAGAGATAAAAAATATGCTAATGGATTAAAAGAGTTAGAAGCAAGAGAGAAGAATGGTGAAGTTTTGTTTGAATTGGCAAAATTTTACAACTCAAAAGATGACTCTGAACAAAAGGCACTGGACTATGCAAAAAGAGCTTTAAATAGCAGTAGTGAGTATGTCAAAATTTCTGCTCAAAACCTCATCAATAGTATTTTATCTGAAAGCTTGACCTTTGAGATAGAGAGTGTGAACCTACCTCATGAAAATATCTTGGCGAAAATTGGTTATAAAAATATAAAGTATCTACATATAAAGGTGATAAAGATAGATGATAAGATTATAGAGAAGATAGATAGCCTAAAGAGAAAAGAGCGTTTTGATTATCTAAAAACACTGCCTATTTTGAAAACATTAGATTTTGTACCTCCAAAAACATCTGACTATAAAATTCACTATACAGAGATTTCACTAGATAGATATGAGATTGGTCGCTACCTTTTTATCCTATCTAGCTCAAAAGATTTTACAAGCAAAAACCTCTATCAGATTGCTACCATTTCACATCTATCATATCTAACGAAAGATGATAATAAAATTTTGGTTTTGGATAGAAAAAATGGAAATCCCATAGCCAATGTTAAAGCTAAACTTTTTATTAGAGAGTATGATGCTAATGATGAGAACTTTACAGAAGAGACTCTATCTCTTGTTGGTGATGAAGAGGGGTACATCACCCTACCCCTAGCTACAAAGAGAAGAGATAGAGCTACCATAAGGTTGAAAAAAGATAATGATATACTTGATATGAGAACAGCCAATCTCTTTTATCTAAATGATAATGAGCAGAAGATGATAAGTAAAAACAACTCTCTTCTACTCTTTACAGACAGAGCAATCTATCGCCCTTTACAGAGGGTTCATTTTAAAGGGATAATCGCTAAAACATTCAATGACAAAGCCCCAAAAGTAATTGAGGGAAGAGAGGTTAAAGTCTATTTTTATAATGCCAATCGTCAAAAGATAGCCCAAAGAACGCTCTATAGTGATGAGTTTGGTAGCTTTTTTGGCTCATTTAATATCCCTGCTACAGGAAAACTTGGGCGTTTTGAGATACGCACTAACATCAATGGTAGCCGTAGTAGATATATAAGAGTAGAGGAGTATAAACGCCCTAAGTTTACTATTGTATTTAACCCACTAGAGAGAAGTTACCACCTAGATGAGCGTGTAACAATAACTGGTGTAGCCAAATCATACATGGGTGAACCTCTAAAAAATGCAAAGGTGCGTTACAAGGTTATACGAACACCGAGCTATAAAGAGTTATATTCAGGAGTAGGGATAACCGATAAACGAGGAAAATTTACAATCTCATTTCAAGCATTAAGAGGAGAGAATAAAAGGTATGAATACTATACCTATCGTATCAATACAGAGATAACAGATGTTACAGGCGAAACACATACAAAAGAGAAAAGTGTTACACTTGGAGATAGTGATTTCAAAATTGCACTCAAAGGCAAGGATATTTTTTATAAAGATGAAGATGACTCTATTAATATCGAAAGTTTGGGGGTTAATGGTAAGTTTAAAGCTGTTCAAGCAGAGATTAAAATAGAGAAGTATCAAAGAGATAAGAGAGTCTATAGAGAACGCTACTGGTGGCAGAAGATAGACAAACCCCTCTACTCAAAAGAGGAGTTTGAGCAACTCTTTCCTAGCTACAGATACACCCAAAAAGATAAATTAGCAAAAGAGGAGATATTATCTTATCCTATAAATACAAAAGATAGTAGAAACATCTCTCTAAAGGGGTTAGAACAGGGAGTATATTTGGTTAGCCTTAAAGCCCAAAATACAACCATACAGAAGAAGATAACCATCCAAGATACAACCCAAAAAGAGCCACCAATGGTCACGCCTCTTTGGCACTATACCGACAAAAAAATATATGAGAAAGATGAGCAGGTGGAGTTGATACTTCAAAGCAGTCTACCACCCTCTTCTCCTATCTTTTTTATGTTAAAACAGGACAATAAAACCATCTATGAGAAGTGGATTGACTCTGATAGTACAAAAGAGTTTATAGATTTAAAACAAGCACACCAAGGGGAACTCTTTTATCATCTAACTTTTGTAAACGATAACCGTTTTTATCAATATCAAGGAGAGATTACTATCCCATGGGATGATAAGCTCCATATTGAATATATCACCTTTAGAGACAAACTAAAACCAAATCAACAAGAGCAGATAAAAATTAGAGTATCCACAAAAGATAAGAAATACCCTTTATCTCAAATGGTTGCTACCATATATGATGCCTCTCTTGATAGCTTTGTCATCCATAATTTCAAAAATTCATCTCTCTACCATACACAAAAATACTCCTATAGTGATTTTAGTCAAAAAACTTTTAACTCACTATCAAGCTATTGGGATTGGCAAAAAAAGAGCCACAGCGTCTACTTAGATTTCCCTCTCTTAAAAGGAGCATCTCGATATTTTGAATCGGAGAGTGAAGAGGAGGATTATCAGGAGTATATAGTAGCTCCTATTATGAATATAACCGATAGAGATAGATTGAATAATATGTTATCTCCTGATGGAAAAGGTGGAGATATCGGACCTGTAGAGTTTCTTGATGAGCCTATAGCCATCACCTCCCCTATTCGCAAAGATTTAAATGAAACAATGATATTTAACCCCAATATACAAAGTGATGATAATGGTAATATGGTTCTTGATTTTAAAACCAATGGAGCGTTGACTCGTTGGAATTTTTTAGCCTTTATCCATACTAAAGATTTAAAAACAGCCGTTATAAAAAAGAGTTTTATTACCCAAAAGGAGCTAATGGTAGTTAGCAATCTGCCACGCTTTTTTAGAGAGAAAGATAAGATTAAGCTTACAGAAAAAATAGTTAATATGAGTGATAAAAATATCCAAGGTGAGTGCGAGATGAAGCTTGTAAACCCCATAACCAAAAAACTTATCTTTAGACAATCATTCAAAAAACCCTTTAGTATAGAGAAAAATAGCTCTACCTCAGTCACTTTTGATTTTACCATTCCAAATGATATGAACCTATCAGCAATTGAGCATACCTTTATAGCCAAAACCTCTACCCATACCGATGCAGAGCAGATGATTATTCCTGTTTTATCTCACCGTACCCTTATTACTAAGAGCAAGATACTACAGATAAAAGCCCAAGATAGCAGAGATTTTACCTTTGAAGCACTACAAAATAGCCACTCAAACAGCATTAAAAACCACAAGCTAACCTTTGAGTTTAACTCAAACCCTATCTGGTATGCTATTCGTTCTATGCCATATCTAATGGAGTATGAGCATGAGTGTAGCGAACAGCTTTTTGCACGTTACTCTGCTAATGCTTTAGCGTTACAACTCATAAAAAACTACCCCGAAATAGAAGCAATTTTTAAGTCATGGGGAGATAAAGGGAAGCTAAAAAGTGCCTTGCAGAGCAATCCAAAACTAAAATCTATTTTATTGGAAGAGACACCTTGGGTGCTAGAGGCAAAGAGCCAAGAGGAGCAACTCAAAAGGCTTGGTCTGCTATTTGATATAAAAAAAATGGCAAAAGAGCAACAAAAAGCACTCGATAAACTTGCTAAACGACAACTCAAAAATGGAGGCTTCTCTTGGTATGGAGGAGGATATGCAGATTGGTATATGACACAATATATTGTAGAGGGATTTGGACATTTGAAAAAGAGAGGCATTTTGATTAAAAATCAGAAGATGATACATCGTGCCGTTAATGCTCTTGATAAACAGGTTGAGTTGCAGTACAAAAAAAAGAGAGCTTTGAACTCTATGCTTATACACTATCTCTATAGTAGAAGCTTCTTTGCAAACTACCCTACATCTACCTCTGTAGATAAAGCCATAAACCACTATCTCCAAAAGGCTAAAAAGCAGTGGAGAGGAGAACCACTATATGAACAGGCTCTAATAGCTATGGCACTCTACCAAAATGGAGAGGATGCGTTAGAGATAGTTGATTCTCTAAGAGAAGAGGCAGTTATTGATAATCTAGGAATGTATTTTGAGTATCCTATAGGTTATCGTTGGAATATGCTACCTATTGAGTCTCAAGCTCTAATGATAGAGGTATTTAGAGATATTGCCCATGATGAAGAATCGGTTAAGCTTCTTAAGATGTGGCTTTTGCAACATCGACAGAGTAACCATTGGCATAGTACCAAAGCTACTAGCTCTGCCATCTATGCATTATTAGATGAGAGCAATAATATTATAGATAATCAAAGAGTCCAAGTTCAATTTGATAAAAATATAGCTTATACAAATAGTGATGAAGATGAGACAGGTTATTTTAAGATAGAGTTTAATGAGTTCAATAGCTCAATGGCAAAATTCAATCTCACCAACCCAAACTCAAATATGGCTTTTGGGGCTATATATTGGCAATATTTTGAGGATATCAACAGAGTAAAAAGTGACAAAAGAACCCCAATAAAAATCACCAAACAACTTATCCCTTTTAGTCCCAATACCCCTATAAGAGTAGGAGATAAAATCAAAATTCGTATAACTATCAATGTAGATAGAGATATGAAATATATAATGATAAAGGATAGCAGAGCCTCAACCTTTGAGCCTATTGATGTGTTAAGTGGATACCATTATAAAAAAGGTTTAGGCTACTACCAAAGCACCAAAGATAGTGCCACCTACTTCTTTTTTGACAGAGTTCGTAGAGGACGTTATCAGTTGGAGTATAATGTGTTTGTGACACACAGAGGTGAGTTTATGGATGGAGTAGCGACTATAGAGAGTATGTATGCCCCTGAATTCAAAGGGCATAGCCGAGGGGGTAGATTTGAGGTGGAGTAAAGTAGTACACCTCAAACCAAGTTATCTAAAATATAAGATGCTAGAGACTATCATTTGAATTAATGATATCCTCACCTACAATATCAGGCTCAACAGCCTCCTCTTTTGGACACTTTGCCATACTAACCACAATATCTTTTTTCTCAACATTTACCACTTTTACACCAGAGGTGTTACGCCCTGCTTTTCTAATGGTCTCCATATCTACACGAATCATCTTTCCTATACTTGTTAGACACATCATATCTTTGTCTGACTCTACAAGCACTACACCTACCACATCACCTGTCTTTGCAGAGAGTTTCATACTGATAACACCTTTTCCTGCTCGGCTCTGCTCTCTGTACTCAGAAGCTGTAGTACGTTTACCAATACCCTTTTCACTAAGCATAAGAAGTTCAGACTCTTCATCTGCAATAGTTGTAGCACCACAAACAAAATCACCATCTATCTTAAACTTAATAGCTGTAACTCCACGAGCAACTCTACCTATCTCTCTTGCATCCTCTACTTTAAATCGGATACATTGACCTTTTTTAGTTGTCAAAAATAGCCATTTGGTTTCAGGCATCACAATTTTTGCAGTAACAATACTATCATCTTCATCAAGATTAATAGCTCTTACACCATTTGTTCTGATGTTTGAGTACTCTTTGAGGTTAGTTCGTTTTACAATACCATTAGTAGTAAAAAATACCAAACCTTTATCCTCTTCAAAACCTGTTGTTGGGATAATTGACATAATTTTTTCATCTTGTTTAAGATTTATAAGGTTAACAACGGCTTTACCTTTTGCTGTTCTGCTTCCCTCTGGAATTCTATAGACTTTTAACCAATATAGTTGCCCCATATCGGTTACAAACATTAAAGTATCATGTGTATTAGAGATAAAGAACTGCTCGATAAAGTCATCATCATGAGTAGTAACGGCTATCTTACCTTTACCTCCACGTTTCTGCTTCTCGTACTGCTTAACAGGAACACGTTTGATATATCCTCTATGAGTAATAGTTACTACCATTGGCTCATTTGGAATTAAATCCTCTATATCAATATCATCATAATCATCAACTATCTCAGTACGTCTTGGGGCTTTAAAGTTATCTCCAATCTCTTTAAGCTCATCAGCGATAATACTATTTAATATCTCTTCACTCTTCAATATAGACTCTAAATAATCAATCACCTTATATAGTTCAGCCAACTCATTCTCTATCTTCTCACGCTCAAGACCTGTAAGCCGTCTTAGCTTCATCTCCAAGATAGCACTTGACTGCACTTCACTTAATGAGAACTTCTCCATCAAGTTTAGTTTTGCAGTCTCTGTATCTTCACTCTCACGAATAATACGGATAACCTCATCAATATTATCAACAGCTATTTTAAGCCCCTCTAAGATATGAGCTCTAGCTCGTGCCTTTTCAAGTTCAAATATAGTTCTTCTGATAATAACAGTTTTTCGGTGTTTCAAAAATAGTTCAAGAAGCTCACGAATTTTAAATACTTTTGGCTCTTTGTTTGCAATAGCTAACATTATAATACCAAATGTAACCTGCATCTGTGTGCTTTTAAAGAGGTTGTTAAGAATAATATCACTCATTGCATCACGCTTAAGTTCTATAACCACTCTCATACCATCACGGTCAGACTCATCTCTTATCTCAGAAATTCCCTCTATCTGTTTATCTCGCACTAAGTGAGCGATATTCTCTATCAGACGAGATTTATTAACTTGATAAGGAAGCTCATCAATAACAATAACCTCTCTATTTTTCTTCTCTTCGATATGGGTTTTAGCTCTAACTTTTATCCGTCCACGCCCTGTGGTGTAGGCATCGGTAATCCCCTTTTTACCAAAGATAATACCACCCGTTGGAAAATCTGGACCTTTAATAATATCTAGTAGTTCGCTATCCTCACAATCAGGGTCATTGATAATATGTAAAAGTGCCTCTATTAACTCATCCATACGGTGAGGAGGAATATTTGTAGCCATACCAACAGCAATACCACTTGAACCATTTAAAAGTAGATTAGGTACACGAGATGGCAAAACATCAGGCTCTGTCATAGAGTCATCATAGTTTGGAGTAAAATCTACAGTATCTTTGTCTATATCTATAAGAAGTTGCTCTGTAAGCTTGGTCATTCTAGCTTCGGTATTATGATTAATAAGTCCATTAGCTACAAATGAGTGACAATCACTATCAACTCTTATAGAGTAGACTACATCTTGTTTGCCTGTTTTTTCACAACTTTTTACAGAAGCATAATAGTAATTATTATCAACAAACTCTAAAAACTCTTGTTGAAGTGAATTGAGTTTTATTTCACTTAAAATTTTCTCTAAATTTTTATCTATTCTCTCATATCTATCAATATTGTATCGTTTCAGATAAGAGCTATTGGCAACACTTCTAATGTAATCGCTAAGAAATGGAATATAATCCTTTGTCAATGAACAGTTATTCTCCTCTCTTCTTAGAAGCTCACTCTCCACTACCTCTTTAAAAGCAACTCTTTTATAAGTTGCAAAATTTATATTTTGATAGAATTTATGAATATTTCTAAATCCACTAAGATAAACTTTTCTCTCATCTCTTGCTTTAACTTTTCCAATCTTTCCAACAATACCAAATTCTAAAAGTAGTAACTGTACATCCTCTGCCAACTCTTGACTAATGGTTGAGTATTGCACAATTAGACTGTTTTTTTCTAATTTAGAGAAACTTCCATCACCTTCAAAAAGATATTGTAAAAATATTTTTTGAGCCTCTTTTGGCATAGAAAATATGAATTTGGGAACTCTTTTATATTTAGATTTCAACCCTTGCATCTGAGTATAAACAACGGAAGAGAGTATATTTCCTCTATCTTTTGAATGTTTTAAATGAACATCAAACTCATAGATAGTTTTTCCTGATTTCAAAACTCTCTCATAAGCGTAGTAGCTTTCACCAATCTCACTCTTCCATGCTTCTATAAAATCATCAAAATAAGCTTTGTCTGTATTGTTAAAGCCCATTCTATCTTCACTTAAAAAGCCTTCTGAAACCAAACAACCTGCAATAATAGCTAAGTTTTTTTGACTTTGAGTAGCCTCTCTATTATCTAAGTTTTTTTCACTTCTATCAATAACAATTTTATCTTCATCCAAGATAGAGTCTAATCTTTTCCAATCATAGATTGGCTTACCCTTGTCATCTGTAGTGAGTGTCAAGACTAAATGGTTAGCACTTCCACTAATACTATATCCCTCTTTAGTTTTAAGGCTATAAATATCATGAATACCAGAATTAAAAAGCTTAGAAGCACTATTACTATTTTTTGCCATAGACAAAACTCGAATAGCCAAATCATTATCACTATTAAGTTCACTATCTTGTATTAAGTCTTTTATCTCAATAAGACCTTTATCTGTTTTTATCTTTGTGCTACCAACAACACAATATCTCATAGCTGCCGCATTATCACCATCAACTGAACCAAAGTTTCCTTGACCATCAATTAGTGGTGCTCTAAGTGAAAAATCTTGTGCCATACGAACCAACGCATCATATACAGAATTATCACCGTGTGGGTGGTACTTACCTATAACATCACCGACAATTCTAGCAGATTTTTTATAAGGGCTACGGTGACTTAAACTAAGGTCACTCATAGCATACAGAATTCTTCTATGTACAGGTTTCAATCCATCTCTGGCATCAGGCAAAGCACGACCAACAATAACAGACATAGAGTAGTCAAGATATGACGCTCTCATACTATCTTCTATCCGTACCTCTTGTATATCTTGGTTCTCTTCAAATAAATCGCTCATAAAGTCCCTCTATTAGTAATATTTATATAAAATTAAATTAATGTATATTATATCTAAAAAAGTTAAAACTTTAACTGTTCACTTTTGTTATACTTTTCCAATAAAAGCAGAAAAATTCCAACGCTTCAAAAAATCATCTCTATTATATATTTTAGCTCCTAATGCCAACTTATAATCCATATATGGTTGTCCTAAATTCCAAAAATCAAAACCATTTTTTTTGAGATATTTTGCCAAAAGAACTAACTGAACTGTCCCATAGTTACGATAAGCTCTATCTCTATTTGAAAAACCAGTGAGGCTAGTATATGTTTTACCTATCATATAACCTATCTCTCCTGCAACGCTAACCCCATCATCTTTTAATACTACAGAGACAACCCTAAAATTATCGTCAAACCCTTTTGTATCTTTTAAAGTTTGTAGATATCTTTTTGATAACCATGAGTTTTTATGTAAAGTATTTATCTCTTTAGCTACCTCATCAAGACTACTACAGATATCCAAACTCAAACTATCTTTTTTGAGTATCCTGTTTACCTTTTTACTTATATGTAAATCCTCAAAATCCAAAATAGCATATTTATATTGTATCTCAGGAATTAAAAACTCTTCACCTCTATACTCTTCTGTTACAGATATAAATCCTGCTTTTGCCAGTGCCACATAGTTTTCTACAGAGAAATCATCAGACCAGTAGTAGTTTCTATACATATTAGGATAAATATCTCTCTTTAATATCAATGGTGAGATGACATCTCTATATGATATATACTCAATGCTTGGTTCGGTCTGTCCCATACTCTTCATTCACCTAAAACTAATATCTCCCCAAATGGAATATCTCCCATTTGAGGCATAACCCACAACACATCTATATTTGGCAGATAGTTAGGAAACTTCCCCTGCCCATCTGTAAAATAAATCAAAAATTTAAAATCCTCATAGCTCATCTCCAAATGCTCAAAAACAGGAGAAAAATCTGTTCCACCACCACCTTTAAAAGTTGAGACCAAAGGCTCATGAGGGGTAAGTTGCTGAATATTTTGTATAGTTGCATCACACTCAATAAGCTCAATCATATAGTGTGTAAAAATTTGCATAATCTCCTCTAACTCTGTCAAAAATATATTTAACAGCTCATCATCAATAGAAGCAGAGGTATCAATAGCCACAGCTATCTTTAGCTCCTCACCATAAATAGAGGGCAGAGCAATACCACGATAGAGATGCTTTTTTGATGGTGGAAACATCCGATAATCACTCTTTGCATGAACATTAACATAACGATAAAGCTCCTCTCTCCAAGAGATTTGAGGGTTTCGATTGGAGGTTACAAAACGCTCTATCCCCTTTGGCAAATCCCCCTGTTTCTCTAGCTTTACCCCTAGTTGCTCCAAAATAAGCTTATACTCCTCTTGTGTCAAAATCTCCTCACCAACCTGCTCTACCTCTTGCTCCTGCTCCTCTTGTGGCTCATCATCTTCATCTATATCAAGCTCACCCAAAAGAGTGGTATATATTTGCTCTGTATACAACCTCTCAAAACGGCTACTATAGTTCGCCATAGGTGGCAACATAAAGCCATTCTCCACCAACAAATCATTAATAGCATAATCAGAAGCCAACTGCCAAACAGAAGAGACCTTACCCTCCCCTCTCTCACCATGAAAAAGAGCTTGGTGCATTGCAGAGTTAGCTAAAAGTGTCGTAACCTCATCTATACTCAACACCTCCAAGTACTCAGGATTATACTCAAAAATATCACCTAAATTTCGTTTATTAGCAATATTCTCATTCTCTCGAAACTCCAACGTAGTCACAAGAGTTCCAAAGTATGGGTTTTCTAGCATTAGTTTTGTTTTGGCTTGGGTTAGTTTTTTTTTAGTCATCTACACATCCGTAGGGTACGGCTTTAGCCTACCGACAAATAAAAATTCTAATAAATTAAAACTTCCTATATTAAACAAACTTGGTTTTGACGGTAGGCTAAAGCCATACCCTACGAGTTTTTTCATGCAATTCATTTTATCTCTTCAAATTTATTATCTTTAAAAAATCGAAAAAATCCATTACAATTTGTTGTAGGAAAAATCTTATAAAACCTTTCTAAATCAACAGGTAGTCCCTCTTTCACAAAATTTTCCAAATGATTTTCATAAAAATCAAATAGATAAGGATTAACAACAAAAACTTCTGCCTTATCAATATAAGTAGTTACTCCTAAAATATGCCGAGGTTCTAATGCTCCTTTTACACATACCTCATCCTCCTCATAAAAAGGGGCATTATATATTGGTAATTCATTATCATTACAATATTTTT
>Ga0256827_10002336_pt1 | contig 12258 bp, 10 predicted proteins | sample CV84metaG_FD_185977 | JGI IMG/M metagenome (GOLD analysis project Ga0256827, IMG submission 185977) | Hydrothermal vent microbial communities from East Pacific Rise, Pacific Ocean - CV84 | ecosystem: Environmental > Aquatic > Marine > Hydrothermal vents | place: Pacific Ocean: East Pacific Rise... | reverse complement strand
GCATTATAAAGTTTCATTTGTCCACCAGGAATGGTTTTCTTCTTTAGAATAGAACCTGAAAACCACCATCCAAACATTCCAATAAAGTTGAAATACTGTCGATGAATAATATTTAAATCATTGCTAATAAATAGTTTGTCAAGGCTTTTCTGGTTATAACGACGATAATGCTCTAGCTCTTCATCAAAAACATTGTACAACTTCTGATAAGCAGGTACGAGAATAATTAAGTTACCATTTGGTTTAAGCAATTTTTTACAATTAGCAATTGCAAGCTCATCATCTTTTACATGCTCAACTATATTCATAGCATATATAGAATCGAAAGTACCAATTAGTTTGGAATATTTTGTATCAAAATCTGGGTCAACAATATCTAATTTTACAACATCTTTAAGATTTGGGTTGTCACCGTATTTTTTACGTAAAACACTGCAGTAATTATCTCTTATATCACTAAGAGTAATAGTATGATTATTTTGTAAAAAGTAATTGGAAATATTACCAATACCACTACCAATTTCAAGGATATTACCAGAGCAATAGGGGAGAATAGTATTATACATCCAAGAGTTGAAATTCTCTGCTTCTGCAACTACTTCAAGGGTTTCCATTCCCTCTTCATCAATACTTTTAAATTCAAATTCTTTACTCATATTATTTACTCCAAGTATTGTATTTAAGAATGCAATAAATTGCTCTCATTCCATCTTTCCAACCAATTTTTTTACCTTCTTCAAAGGTTCTGCCGTAATAACTAATACCAACTTCGTAAATGCTTAAATCTTTGATTCTAGATAATTTAGCAGTAACTTCTGGCTCAAAACCGAAACGATTCTCCTTTAATTTAATCCCCTGTATCACATCTCTACGGAAAAGCTTATAGCAAGTTTCCATATCAGTGAGATTAAGATTAGTAAATATATTAGATATCCCAGTAAGGAATTTATTTCCTATGCTATGCCAAAAGAAAAGTATTCTATGAGGTTTGCCTCCAAGAAAACGAGAACCATAAACCACATCGGCAACACCTTTTACCACAGGTTGAAGTAAGATATTATACTCTTCAGGATCGTATTCCAAATCAGCATCTTGAATAATAATATAATCGCCAGTAGCTTTTGCTATTCCAGTATGAAGAGCAGCTCCTTTTCCCTTATTCTTTTCGTGAGCATAAAGTTGAAATCCAGCATTAGGATGCTTTGCTATATATGCTTCCAATACACTCTGTGTATTATCAGTACTTGCATCATTTACAATAATAATCTCTTTGGAAATATTATTAATAAGCTTTACATCTTGTACTAGGTCTAATATTTCGTGAACGCTTCTATCTTCGTTATAAACAGGGATTACGATACTTAATTTATTAATCATATTGTGTGTATATGGTTATTGTGTGCTTTTAAAATCTAAAGAATGCTTATATACTGCATAAGTACACAAAAATAGAATATTTATCGAGATGTTTTAAGATAAAAAAGCATAATAAAAACCAAATATATCCAATTAATATTAGCTCGGTATTATTTTATAAATACCGGAAAATCAACTTATTAAAATATTTTGTTGTGTTTCGGTAATTATCTAATTATTAAAACTTTGCGTCTTCGCGACTTTGCGAGAGATAAAAAATTAACGGAGGATTAATTAAATATGAATCTATTTTTCTTCCTTTTTCTTCTCCATCTTGATTTTATAATCTCTTTTTATAAATTCTGTTGTTTGATTCCAACTAAGTCTTTTGGCAAGTATATTTTTATCTTTGTCTAAAAGGTAAACAGTTGGTGTAGAAATTATATCATATAAATCGTGATAGTTAGGAGTGAGGCTTCTAGGTCCATCAACATTAATCCAATCTTGAATTTTATATTCTTTAATTTTAGCTTTCCATTTTACCATATTAGTATCAGTACATACAGAGAATATCTCCACATTATATTTCTCAGCATTCTCTTTAAACCAAGGTTCTAAAGCATGTATTTCGTGCTTACAATGACCACAATCAGGATCCCAAAATAAAACTATGGTATAGTCAGCAATTACATCGTGAAGACCTCTTAGATTAAGTAAAGTGTCTTGCATAATCATATTTGGAGCTTTATTGCCAATTAGAAGTTTGTCAAGAGTATTTATCCTCTTTGTCATTCTTTCAAGTACTTTATCATTTACCCAATAAGCTTCTCCTGTTAGGTAATACTTCTTGCCAAGAGCAACAAATACTTCGTCCATTCCCATTATCTGGCTAGTTTCAGACTCATAAGTGAAATACCAAATACAGTATTTATAAGTTTCTTTATTTGGTTTTGCCTTTTCAATTATTGCCATAGATTCTTTAATTAATGAATCAGGACGCTGAACTATTATTTTCTTAAAATATCTTTTTATTTTACTTGCATAAATAGGAGTGCGGAGCAATCTATCATCTGCGAAGTCAAAGCCATCAAAGAAATGCTCTTTATAGTATTTGTAAATATAGCTTGAGTCAGGAGTTCCATCTTCTTTTTTTGGTAAAACTTCTGGGATTTCAGGTTCTTTGGAAGCTAGCAGTACTTTTGAAAATAAACTTCCTTCATGATTCTCAATGAAATCAAGTTTTAATTTTTTTACTTTATCATTTACAACTACAATTTCTTCTTTTAACTCTTCTTGCTTTTTGTCATCACCCTTCGCTAGTTTATACTCTTTATTAAGTTCTTGGTCTTTTTTGCCAAGTTTATTAATGTCAATCATATACTCATAAAAAGCAATATTATCCTGAGAACCTTTAATCTTCATTTTATTAACAGGGTTTGCAGGATCTGTTTCTAAAGAGAAGTGCTGCTCTTTATCAATAAGCATTTCAAAATATTGTTTATTCTGAAATACAACTAGATAAATACCGCCATCTAATGCTTCTTCTCCTGAAAAAGTATAAATACCTTTCTCTAAAAATGCAGTATCTTTTATTTGATTGGTATTACCATAATAGCTTACTAATAATAAGCTGGTATCCTGTGAGTTTTGTAGTTTTACTTTTATATTATATCCATCTTTTTGAGCAAAAATACTCGTTGAGAATAGGAGTAAAATAACAGTGGTAATAGTAATTATTTTCTTCATAGTATTATTAGAATTATGTTTTATTAAAACGAATGCAATTTAGACAATTATTATTCCATAAAGTTATACTTGCATTCTTAATAAATGTTAAATATCAGATTCTTCCATTAACGCAATTTCTTTTGCATAGAATAGTTTGTGAATTGTTGGCAATACAGATGTTAATCGTGGTCCCCAATGAATAATTTGATATTTTCTGATTGAGAATACTGCATTTTCTTTAGCTGCTATTCTGTCTTTTTGAAACAAAACAATAAAATCTTTCATATCTTGATAAATATCTGCTATATAGTCTGCTATGCTTACTTTAAGAAGTTCATTATTTTCATCAGCAACCCAAAAATATTCATCGTCTCCAAACTTAGTTTTTAGACTCATAAATATTTCGCCCCAAGTTGCTTCTGTTACAAATCTCTCATTAAAACTTGCATCAGAGACCTTTATTTCTGGTAAAAGCGATCCTTTAAGATACATCAAAGGAAGTATTTTCTGATAGAAAGATAGTATATCTGTTATTTCTTTATTCTCTAGATCTTCTGTAAACACACAAAATTCGTGAGCAACTCTAATTAGTTCAAGTACTTGAGTCGATTTTAGTTTGTTTAAATTTTCTTCAGTCATAATAAAAATATTATTTGAATTTTTTAACGACTGCAAAAGTAATAAATGAATTAGAATAAGGGTGAAATATTATGTTATTTTTGTTGTGAAAATTTTATTTATTATTGAGAATTACAATAACTAAATATATTGCATATTTCAAATTTAAATAAAACAATGGCGCTTCGCTCCAAATATTAGACGCAGATTATTATGATTAATTATGATTCTTTTATTTTTCCAAAGGAAAATTTCTATCATATAAAATCATATTTATCAGCGTCTAAAAAAATAGCGTAGCTATAAAAACAATATTTATTTTAAATGCTTTATTATTAATATTGCTAATCTCTGTTATGTACCATATAATAAATTACTAAATGAATTTCACGAAACTAATATTACACAGGCAAAGCAATAGAGCATATATGGATAAGCCTATTGAGAATGAGAAACTTATGCAATGTTTGGAAGCTGCTCGTCAGGCACCATCTGCTTGTAATTCTCAACCATGGAAGTTTATTGTAGTTGATGATGTAGAGTTGAAAAAGAAAGTAGCTCAAACTACTGCAAATAGGTTGCTACCCTTGAATCATTTCACAAATCAAGCACCAGTTCATATTGTTTTAGTTAATGAAGGCTCTAATTTTACCGCATCGCTGGGAAATAAAATTAAAAATAGAGACTTCAGTCTTATTGATAATGGAATTGCTGCCGAACATTTTTGTTTGCAAGCTGCAGAACTTGGTTTAGGAACTTGTATGATTGGATGGTTCAATGAAAAAGAGCTTAAATCTGTATTAAATATTCCTAAATCAAAACGTCCTGAATTAATAATTACTATCGGTTATCCTGCTGACGAACAAAGAGAAAAGAAGAGGAAGAAGATTGAGAAGATAGTTTCGTTTAATACATATTGAATAAACTAATTGTTTTATTCTAATATTTATTATTCAAATCATAAAAAAATGTGATAATATTAATATTTAAGTATCTTTGTACTTTAATTTTAAACTAAATAATTAAACAAATAAATATTTTATGAAAAAGATTGTTATACTAATTAGTATTGTATTTGCTTTTGGATTTACAGCAAAGGCTCAAATGGAGTTATCAGCTAATTTTGGTTGGTTTTGGGGTGGTTATGTTAATTATTACGAAGGAAGAATGGATATGGGAGATGCAAATAATTATAATATTACAGCAAGTGTCCCAACAATGAAAGGAAATTGGATTGAGTTTTCTTATTCTTATTCTAAATCAAAAGCCGAGTTTAATCCTTATACAGGTTTCCCAGGGTATAATTATATTGAGGCAGATCTTCATACTCATTATATTTTATTGGGTTCTTATCAAAGATTTCCTGTAGGGGGGAAAGTTGAGCCATTTATTGGTGCAAGTCTTGGTGCTGTGGTTTACGATCTTGACTATAGTAATTACTCCAATGTGTGGAGATTTGCAGGTAGCCTTGGTGGTGGTTTACTTATTAATGCCTCTGATAAAATTTCTATTCGTCTTCAAGGTAGATTATTAATGCCAATGTATTTTGCCGGTATAGGTTTTTATGTTGGTAGTGGTGGTTCAGGTTTTTCTTTGAACTCAGGCTCTATGATTTTTCAAGGCGATGTTAGTGCTGGTTTAGTATTTAAACTAAAATAAACAGGAAAACTTACAAACAGAAAAGCCTAATATTCAACTGAATATTAGGCTTTTCTGTTTGTAGTAAATTCTTATAATTCAAACCATTCACTAATATCATATCGTTCTTTATTCTTAAACATATTGTGGTTAAATTCATTGGTATGTTTGTCGTATGTATAATCTTTTACCCATTCTTTATGGTTTTTCTCAATTTGGGCTAATGCATCACAAATTAAGTAAAGCTCATCATTTGTCATAGTAGGGTGAATAGAAAGTCTTATCCATCCAGGTTTTTCGCTTAAATCACCACTATCAATTAGGTTAGTAATTCTATGCGATTCTTCAATACTTACATCTAATAATAAATGGCCATAAGTACCTGCACAAGCACAACCACCTCTAACTTGAACTCCAAATCTATCGTTTAGTAATTTAACAACTAAATTGAAGTGAACATCAGTAATATAGAAGGAAATAGCACCAACACGATCTTTAATATTATCAGCGAGAATATGTAGGTTAGGAATTTTTGTCATTTCCGTAAAGGCAATTTCTATCAGTTCTTCTTCTCTTTTATGGATATTCTCTGTACCCATATTTTCTTTTAATTTAATGGAAAGAGCTGTGCGAATTGCTTGAAGAAAACCTGGTGTACCTCCATCTTCACGCGTTTCAATATCATCAGAATATTTGTATTCTCCCCAAGCATTAGTCCAATCTACTGTGCCACCACCGGGTTGATCTGGAGACTCTAAGCTGTATAAATCTTTATTAAAAATAAGGACTCCTGAACTACCTGGACCACCCAGAAATTTATGTGGTGAAAATAGAATAGCATCTAGTGCCTCATTTTTATTTTTAGGATGCATATTTATTTCAACATAAGGAGCAGAAGCCGCAAAATCGATAAAACAAAGCCCTCCATATTTATGCATTATTGCTGCCATTTTATGGTATGGAGTTGTAATGCCTGTTACATTACTGCAAGCAGTAAAACTTCCTATTATTTTACTACGATGTGAATATTCAGATACTGTTTTCTCCATAGCATCTAAATCAACTAACCCATCTTTATTGGGTTTTAGAATAACTACATCAGCATAGGTTTCGTACCAAGAGGTATGATTACTATGATGCTCCATGTGCGAAATAAAAATAATAGGCTTCTCCTTATCATTATGAGTGCATTCTCCTTTATTAATTGTATCACACGATTTTAACCCAAGAATACGCTGAAACTTATTTACAACTCCAGTCATACCAAAACCTGAAGTTATTACCACATCATTATCGCTTGCGTTTACATGCTTTCTGATAATATGTTTAGCTTCATGATAAGCTTTGGTCATTATAGTGCCTGTTTCACTAGTTTCAGTATGTGTATTAGCTACAAAAGGACCAAATTCTTTGGAGATTTTATCTTCAATACTTTGATATAATCTGCCACTTGCAATCCAATCGGCATAGATTATCTTTTTATCGCCATAAGGACTTGTAAATGCATGACCTTGGCCAATAATATTATCTCTGAATTTTTTAAAATATTTTTCCATCTATGTGTGTGTTTTAAGGTTTGCAAAAGTAAAGAAAAAACTACTTTAATCAAATTATACTTGATGTTATAAAACTAGTAATACCTGAAGATATTTATCAATTAAACTAGGTCAAATTGTAAAATAAATTCAGAGCCATTATTCAATTCGCTATTTATTTTTATACTATTAGAATGTGCTTTCATTACCTGATAAACATAAAATAAACCTATTCCAAAGCCGGTTTTATTACTATTACTTATTGTATTCGATCTATAGTATTTATTAAATATGTGTTTTTGATCGCTTTTGTTTATACCAATCCCTTTATCCTTTATTGAAACAAAAACTTTATTATCTTTTTTATAGGTGCTTATTGTAATTGATAATTCTGAATTAGAATATTTAATTGCATTTTCAATAATATTTGAAATTACATTTCTTATATGATTTGTATCGATACTTACTATTGGATTTTCTATTTGGTAATTAGTTGAAATGCTGCCATTTTTCTTATTAATAACTAACTCTAAAGGTTTATAAGCTTCATCAATTATTTTATGAATATCTGCTGCTTCTTTAATAATAGTTAATCTACCTTCTTCAAATAGACCTACTTGCATCACTCTGTCAACAAGCCTTTTAAGTCTATTGTTTTCTTCAAAAATCATCTGAGAATATTTTACCACCTTTTCTTTATCGTGATTCACATAATTGTTTTGAAGTATTTCGCTGGCAACAGAAATAGTGCTAATAGGAGTTTTTAATTCATGAGTCATATTACTAATAAACTCATCTTTCATTATCTGAAGTTGTTTGTTACTACTAATATCTCTAAAATAAATACCGGTAAACACAAATAAAAGAACAATAAATAAAAGACTTAATAATAGCCAAGAAAGTATGCTATTAATAATATATGATTTAGTAGAATGGGGGATGAAGAATAAATATTTTTCTTTTGATTCTTTGGAACACTGAATCTTATAAACACTAATATCTTTACCTAAAATACTGTTGTTAATACTATCAATTTTAATTTCGAACTTTAATGATTCATTTAAGTTTTTTAATTCAACTTTAATTTGCTTACTAATATTAGAAATTGTATTAGTATTTATCTGCTCATTTTCAATGCAATAACTATTGATACTGTGTAAGACAGAACTTTGAATATGAGTTTTAAGATGCGACTTACGTTCTCTGTAAGAATCACTAATCCAAAAGCCCTGCAATACTACAATTCCTAGCAGTAAACTTACTAATATGCTTTTGAGTTTTAGTGATTTGGACATAATTAAAACTTAAGTATTATACTTTATCGTTATATTTTAATAAGGTGTTTTTTAGTGACTTTGCGAAAAACTAAAAAAACGGTTAAATAATACTAAATCCCTAAGCTTTTAACAATATCATCAAGTTTATTTCTAAGTTTATCCAAAACAAGCTTATAATCGTCTTTATTTTCCAAATTATCTTTCACTCCAAAATAAAATTTAATTTTTGGCTCTGTACCTGAAGGACGAACAGTAATTTTACTTCCATCTTCTGTAAAGAACTGAATTACATTGGACTTAGGCATATTTATTACTTCCTCTGTATTGTTTATAATATCTGTTTTCTTCTGAAGTTCGTAATCTTTTATGCAAATAACTTTAGAGTTGTTGATGTAAGTAGGAGGTGTTGATCTGTAATTTTTCATCATTTCAATAATCTCGTCAGCACCGGCTTTTCCTTTTCTAACAACAGATTTTAATGACTCCAAATAGAAACCAAATTCCTGATAAATTTCTGATAATAAATCATCTATAGTTTTGTTGTTTTCTACAGCCCAAGCATAAGTTTCGGCAATAAAACAACAGCTTGCAACAGCATCTTTATCTCTTACAAAATCACCTATTAGATAGCCATAGCTCTCTTCTCCTCCAAGAATAAACTGTTTCTTTCCTTCCTGCTCTCTAATAATTTCAGCAATATATTTAAATCCAGTTAGTACATCGTAGGAATCAACGCTATATTTATTGGCAATATCAATTAGTAATTCACTTGTTACTATTGTTTTTACAATAAACTCATTTCCAGTTAGTTTATTTTTTTCTTTCCACTGCTTAAGAATATAATAAAATAGGAGAGTAGCAGTCTGGTTTCCATTCAATAACTCAAATTCTCCATTTTTATTTCTATAAGCCACACCAACTCTGTCGGCATCAGGATCAGAAGCCATTACAAGGTCTGCATTCTCCTTCTTAGCTTTTGCAATAGCCATTTTTAAAGCTTCTGGCTCTTCTGGATTTGGTGATATTACTGTTGGGAAATTCCCATCAACTATATCTTGTTCTTCTACATTTATTATATTATTAAAACCGAAAGCTTTTAGAGCCATTGGAATAAGTTTAACACCAGTACCGTGAATTGGAGTATAAACAATCTTTATATCTTTTTGTTTGTTAATAATTTCAGGATTCAAGGAAATAGACTTAATATCAGCGATATAAAGATTGTCTAATTCATCTCCAATTTGAATTTTTAAATTAGAATTACCATCAAACTTAACATCATCAATGGAAGCAATTTTTCTTACTTCATCTATTACTGCTTTATCATCTGGAGAAACCAATTGTGCTCCATCATCACCATAAACTTTATAACCATTATATTCTTTTGGATTGTGAGAAGCTGTGATAACTATTCCCGATTGGCACTTAAAATGACGCACAGCGTATGATAATTCTGGTGTAGGTCGTAATGCATCAAAAATATATACTTTTATGCCATTTGCAGTAAGAACATCTGAGGTTATTCCCTCGAAGTAAGTATTATTATTTCTGCAATCGTAAGCAATGGCAATACTTAATTCCTTCTCATTTCCATATTTATTCTTCAAATAATTGGCAAGACCTTGAGTAGCCATTCCAACAGTATATTTATTCATTCTATTGGAGCCAACACCCATTATTCCCCTTAATCCACCAGTTCCAAATTCAAGATCTTTGTAAAAAGAATCAATAAGTTCATCAGAATTATCATCTAATAAACGCTTTACTTCTTTCTTAGTATCTTCATCATAATTGCCATTAAGCCATGAGTTGGCTCTGTCTATAATATTCTGATCCATAATAATGTATTGTGTATTATCTTTATAATTTATTTAAGCATACTTTTAAACTATCTTTCCAATAAGGAATTGCAGAATCTAGCTGTTCTTTAATTTTTGATTTATTTAAAATGCTGTATTTTGGTCGTGCTGCAGGCAGTGGATAATCCTTGGTTTCTATGGGAGTAATTATACAATCTATTCCTTTGATATCAACTATTTCTTTGGCAAAATCGTACCAACTACTTACCCCTTCATTACTGAAATTGAATAATTCAATGCCATCAATATTTTTAAGTTTTTTAACATTGTCTAAAATCACTACAGCTAAATCATGAGCATAAGTTGGAGTTCCTATTTGGTCATATACAACCTTTAACTCATCTTTAGCATTGGCATGTTTTAGAATGGTTTTAACAAAGTTGCTTCCAAAAGAAGAATAAAGCCAAGAAGTACGAATGATAACTCCATTTTTGGCAAATTCGTCAACAACTTCTTCTCCCTCTAGTTTTGTAATGCCATAATATGATTCAGGATTAGTAAAATCACTTTCTTTATACGGCATATAGTGATTGCCATCATATACATAATCTGTTGAAATATGAATAATGCTCATATCATTATCGGCGCAAGCAATGGCAAGATTTCTGACCGCAAGTACATTAAGTCTTCTTGCAGCTTTCTTTTCTGTCTCGCATTTGTCCACAGCAGTAAAAGCAGCACAATTAATTAATAAATCAAATTTGTCTGATTTAAAGAAACTATTGATAGCTTTTTTGCTAGTAATATCTAGCTCATCAATATCAGTAAATACAAAGCTATGTTCTTTGTATTTGGGAGCCAACTCCTTTAGCTCTGAGCCTAGTTGCCCATTACTACCTGTTACCAGTATATGCATCTATATTCCCTTCTTTAAGTAATTCGTCAAAATATTGTATTGTCTTAATAAGACCTTCGTTTAATTCTATTTTTGGCTCCCAATTGAGTTCCTTTTTTGCCAAGCTTATATCTGGTTGGCGTTGTAATGGGTCGTCTTGTGGAAGTGCTTCGTAAATCAGTTTAGACTTACTTCCTATTAGTTTTAAAATTTGTTCTGCCAATTGTTTTATGGTGAATTCATTAGGATTACCCATGTTTACAGGCCCTGTAAATCCATCTCTTGAATTCATCATTCTAATCATTCCCTCCAAAAGATCGTCAACATACTGGAAACTTCGCGACTGAGAACCATCACCATAAATTGTAATATCCTTTCCTTGTAAAGCCTGCATTATAAAGTTTGAAACTACTCTTCCATCAAAAGGGTGCATATTAGGACCGTAGGTATTGAAGATTCTAATTATCTTAATATCAACCTCATTCTGGGTATAATAGTTCATAAAAAGTGTTTCTGCAACTCTTTTTCCTTCATCATAGCAAGAGCGTATTCCTATGGGATTTACATTTCCCCAATAACTCTCAACTTGAGGATGAATGGTAGGATCGCCATAAACCTCACTTGTAGAAGCTTGAAGAACTCTTGCATTTGTTCTCTTTGCCAAGCCCAACATATTAATTGCACCCATTACAGATGTTTTTACGGTTTTAATACCGTTGTACTGATAATGAATAGGAGAGGCCGGACAAGCCAAATTATATATCTGATCCACTTCTATGAAAAATGGCATAGTAACATCATGACGAATAAGCTCAAAATTCTTATTATCCATAAGGTGATGAACATTACTTTTCTGGCCGGTAAAGTAATTATCAATAACTATTACTTCATTTCCTTCATTTAATAGTCGCTCGCTAAGGTGTGAGCCAATAAATCCTGCTCCTCCTGTAATTAATATTTTCATCTATAATATATTTGTTGTCAATTGTATTTATTAGAATAAGAGGTGTTTATGTATATTTAGAGAAATATATATCAATAATTATCTTCTCTCAATCAACTAAATTAGTAATAATGTAAAATCGACTGTGAAAATAGTAAAAAACGTTATTGGATTTACTTTCAAAAAAAACTATTAAAGAGGTTCTTATTTTGGTGGTTTGAAAGGGAAGCAAAAAACCAAAGCTTTTGGGGGCTTTGGTTTTTTAATAGGATGATATACATACTATGAAATTACTACTTAAATTTCTTCATATATTTCTTAAGCATATCTTTATGAACAGTGAAGCCCATCATTTTAAGTTTAGTATATTCTTCGCTAAAGAAATAGTATCCAAATTCAGCACTATTTTGGTCAATATTACGAGATCCACTGCTAGAGTCTTTTATTAGATACCAATACTTTCCATCTT
>Ga0256827_10002335_pt1 | contig 12258 bp, 12 predicted proteins | sample CV84metaG_FD_185977 | JGI IMG/M metagenome (GOLD analysis project Ga0256827, IMG submission 185977) | Hydrothermal vent microbial communities from East Pacific Rise, Pacific Ocean - CV84 | ecosystem: Environmental > Aquatic > Marine > Hydrothermal vents | place: Pacific Ocean: East Pacific Rise... | reverse complement strand
AGCACTAGAAGAGATAGCCACAACACTAAGTACCAAAGAGATAGAACTCATCATCACTGATGATGAAACTATGCAGGCACTCAATAAAGAACATAGAGGAAAAGAGAGTAGTACTGATGTACTCTCATTTCCGATGGATACACCCTTTACAGAGCAGTCTATCTTTGGAATACCCTTAGGAAGTATTGTTATCTCTGAGGGTTTTGTCAGAGCAAAAGCAAAAGAGCTAGGACATACCATACAAGATGAACTCTCTTTACTCTTTATCCATGGAATATTACATCTACTAGGCTTTGATCATGAAACAGATAATGGTGAGATGCGCCAAAGAGAAAAAGCTCTCATAAAGCAGTTTAATTTACCCAAAAGTCTAATTGTAAGAACAGGAGAATAATATGGATTTTGTGATATTTATTATAGCTATGGGTGTACTCATCTGGGGTGCAGATCTACTCATTGAACAGAGTGAGCGTATCGCTTTGAAATTTGCTATACCTGAGTTTATTATTGGGGCAACACTTATTGCTTTGGGTACCTCACTCCCAGAGATGGCAGCAAGTATCGCAGCATCATACAATGGACAAGCAGAAATTGCTGTAGCCAACGTTATAGGAAGTAATGTACTTAATATCACACTGGTTTTAGCAACTGTATTTTTGATTGCTAAAAATATTAACCCTGATAGAGATTTTTTTGCAAAAGATAGTACTTGGGCTCTGGTACCTGTACTTATATTCATACTGATGATTATTGATGGTGTTATCTCACGTTTTGATGCTCTACTACTTCTACTACTTATGGGGGCATATCTAATGTTCTTACTCAATGATGCTAAAAATATACCAAAAGAGGATATTAGCAGCCTAGTAGATGATAACTTCTCTTGGACAAAAACCACACCTATCTTAATAACTGGTCTTATTTTAGTCATTATTGGTGCACACTTTACTGTAGAGAGTGCATCAACTATTGCCAAAAGCTTTGGAATTTCTGAATGGGTAATAGGTATTATTATGGTCTCTCTTGGGACATCACTGCCAGAACTTACTGTGAGTATCACAGCAGCAATGAAAGGCAAAGTAGATATGGCAATAGGAAATATCATCGGTTCAAATATGGCAAATACTACCATAGTTTTAGGTACTGCTGCACTTGTAAACCCTCTAAGTGTGAATGCTGCATCTTATCTCTTTGATATTGCTACAATGTTAGTAGCAACACTTCTTTTAGTATTTATTACTGCAAACAAACTTTATAATAAATCTGCTGGAGTAAGTCTCATTATTATCTTAGGACTCTTTTTAAATAATACATTACAAAGTATATAGTTTATTTAAAATAGTTATTTACATAAAGCCATTTATATATATCTGCAGCAATAGGACCAGAGGTACTACCTCCATGTCCTCCATGTTCTACAAGGACTGTCACGACATACTGAGGATTATTAAAAGGGGCATACGTAGTTATCCATGCATGTGAACGATGGAAGTATGCTAATTCATCCTCTTTAAGACGTTTTTTAGCTGATTGAGGAATAGCCGTAACCTGAGATGTACCAGTTTTTCCTGCTACCTTGATAGGTAATTTACTCATTGTTCTAAATGCCGTTCCTCCTTGTATATTACATACATCATACATTCCATTTCGTATTTGTGACAAATGGGAATGATTAAAGTACATAGGCTTAATTTTGACTTTAGTTTCATTATTATCTATCACTTTTGCTATACGTGGAGTAACTAGCTTAGATGTAGCAATAAGTGCAGTATAACGTGCTACTTGTAGTGGTGTTACCGAATCATATCCCTGTCCTATCGCAGATATAACTGTTTCACCTAAATACCATGACTGTTTATAGCGTTTCATCTTCCAAGCTTTATCAGGAATCACTCCACTATATTCTCTAGGTAAATCTACACCTGTTTTTACACCTAAACCAAAAGAGCGTAAATGTTTTGCCATTGCATCAATACCTACTTTTAAACTTTTTGAGTAAAAATATACATCACAGCTTTCTCTTATAGCCTTTCTTAAACCTACACTTCCATGTCCCCAATGTTTCCAACAACGAAACTTATGACTACTTTTTCCTAATTTAATAAAACCATTACAGTGTTCATAGGTATCTAATACTCCTTTTAACGATTTAGAAAATGCCAATGCCATTCCCATTTTAATACTAGACCCTGGGGGATATGTTCCATGTATAATTTTATTTGTAAATGGATGTGCTAAATCATCCTGTAAAGCACGCCAATCTTTGGTACTGATACCTCCCACAAATAAATTTGGGTCATAAGAGGGATAACTTACTGCTGCGAGTACTTCACCATTTGTTTTCATTACAACAGCGACTCCCACTTCTTTGGAAGTTTTAAATCGTTCATAAATCATTTGTTGTAAATTAATATCAATATTTAACTGAATATTTTTATTATCTTTTGGTTGAACTTCTTTTAAAACTTCAATGGCTTTATTGGTAGCAGTTACCTTTGAAATGGTATATCCCAATTCCCCTTCAAGTATTTTATTATAATAGCGTTCAAGCCCTGTTTTACCTACAGAACCTACTTCATTCACTACTAAATCATCTCTATTTTCTTTTTTATTAGAACGCCCTGTATATCCAATAATATGTGCGGCATATTTACCATAAGGATAGTACCTTTTTGTCTCTGCCTCAATTTTTATTTCAGAGAGTAAACTCAATTTAGCAAACGCACCCATCATATCTGGATAATGTATAAAATCAACAACTTTTATATATTTATGATTATAAGGGGAATTGTCTTTTTTATATACCTTCAACATAATCGTTTTATTTAAATCAGGAAATGTTTTCACCAACTTATCTACTACAGAAAGAAGTATCTTACTCTTTGGTTTCAGATGAGGCATAATTGAAATTGAAAAGCCTATTTGATTCATAGCAAGTAAATTGCCATTTATATCGGTAACTTCTCCTCTAACAGGTTTTATAAAACGTTTTCTTTCTACATTCTCTTTCGCTAATCCTTCATAATAAAAGTTTGATTGAATACTTATATGATAAAGTTTGAGAATCATTCCTGCCCAAAAAAGAATAAATACAAAAAGAATAAATTTATATCTCACAGTATTACCACGACTAACATATCTACAATGAGGGTATAGAGAAAAAGATAATCTATTTTTACAGATGGGATTTGAAAAATAAAATTATAAGACATAAAAATACTTAAATATACGAAATCAATAAGAATTACTGAGATAATGGGTTTGCAAATTTGACATTTCCTAAAATGTACTAAATTATGATAAAACATTGAATAAGTAATCAAAACTGAAATAATAGTTAAGAAAAAAGGTAATGAAAGATTAACTTCAAGATTAATAAAATAGAGTACTGAAATCAATATATAGTAAAATTTTTTCTCTTCTATACCTTGAATCAAGACATATCCCATAATACCAATAAGAAGTGGTAAAAATACGTACATTGATATTAACATAGGATAGGAAAGGACAAAAACTAGGATAAGTACCCATACAATAGGACGATGTAAAAATTGCAAAACTATATTCATATAAATAAAACCTAAGAAACTTTATAGACTAAAGCAACTTCATTACAAATAGGAAAGTGTATACATTTAATACAATCTGCCCATATTTTATGTTCAGGAATAAGCTCTTTATTTATCTCATTAAATCCAAGTTTTTCAAAAAATTGAGGTAAATAGGTTAATACCAGAACATCTTCTTCAACACCAATGACTTTAGCTTCGTTAAGTGTAAAATTCACAATATCCTGCCCTACACCCTTACCTCTATACTGTTCATCTACAATCAAGCTACGTATTTCAGCCAATCTTTTTGAGTGTATATGGAGAGCTGCATATCCAATAAGTTTACCATTGTCTTTAGCCAATACATATGAACGTATATTTGTAGCTACTTCATCTTCTGCCCTATTTAAAATAATGCCCTCTTTTACTTCAGATACAACCATCTCTTGCATTGTAGGGATATCTGAAAGCTTAGCTTTGACTAATTCCAACATTTACCCCTTCTTCTTTCTCTGTACTAAGATCAAAAATCGTATTTAATATTTCCATATGTACTCTGTCATGTCCATTTTTTTTCAAATTTGATACTGTAATAGAACCAGGAAAGTCTCTTTTTAACTTATTGCGTTCTTTTTGATTTAGCTTATCAATTTTAGTAAATACAGTAAGATATCTTTGATCAGGACGTATAAATTCAGATATATAATTTTCTACATCATCATCAATTTTAGCATAAGGATGACGTGCATCGCGTAAATGAATAAAGAGACGTATAGAAACTCTATGTTGAATAAATTCAACTAAATTCTTTTGCCAGACCTCTTTAAGTGTTTTTGAGACTTTAGCATATCCAAATCCAGGCAGATCAACAAAACGAACAGGATAACTCTGTTCATTATATAAATAACGTGTCTCAAAAAAATTAATTAACTGCGTTTTCCCTGGTGTTGCTGAGGATTTTGCAAGATTTTTTCGTTGAGTCAAAGAGTTTAATGTAGAACTTTTACCTACATTTGAACGTCCCAAAAAAACAACTTCACTCATATCTTCTGCTAAAGAATCTGCAATACTTTGTGCAGATTTTATAAAATGTGCTTCGACAACACGAGGAGAACTCATTTTTTCTTCTCTTGCATATCGAATCTAAACTTTACAGGTTTTTTAGCACTACCCTTAACATTTGCATTCCCAGTTAACATATCAAATATGATTTTATCACCATTAACATGTCTCTTATTGATTAAATCATCTATGACTGCTTTACCTTCTAAATAATATTGTGATTTTGCAGGATAATAGGTTACTTTACGTGCCGAACCTCTGTAGAAACTCTTTTCTTTTCTAAATTCAAACTTTACAGAACCAATTGCTTCATATTTTTTAGTTTCATTATTCTCATCAAAGTAGACAATCACTTTGTCTCCATGTAACCAATTTTGTGATTGTTTAATTTTTACATGACCAATAAAATGTACCTCTTTTTTCATATTAGCAGCATTCATTGAATCAGAAGTAATTTCTACTTGTTCAGCATAAGAAATATAGGGGAAAAGTAAGAGAGTAAACAATAGAATGTGTATAATTTTAAAAAACTTCAATAGAAAACCTTTATATAATATCATATGATTATATCATTTTATTACTTTTCTACAGTATAAACTGTTGCATCTATAGCCGTAGCACTTAACACTTTTTGACCAACAAAATATTTTAATGTATCCCCATAAATAACATTTTTTGCCATATGGGCGACAAATGGTGATGTAATCGTTAGTATCTCTTTCTTTTGTTGATAATTAGCATGGTGCGTTGTATAGACATATCCTACTTTTTCTCTTAGTGTTACATTACCATCTAAATAGAGTATATTATTATGATATTTTCCATTATCTGAGGTGAGTTTATGGATACTATCACTGTGATATTTTAAGTTTTTTAATTTTAAAACCCCACTATCTCTAACTCCATATGTAGCAAATAAATTCGCTTTCATATTTTCTTGATCGACCTCAATAAAAGTTGTATCTATAAATTCAAGTTCTTTATGCATAGTTATATTATTATCTACATTATTGGTTAATTTTACCGTTGTAGTCATTATAATCGTAAGTATAATACTCATTACTAATATTATTTCTAATTTTATACCCATAATCCTAAGTACTTCTCTTCAAGCCCTTCTTTAATTATGAGATACTCTATCATCTCTCTTACCGCCCCATCCCCACCTTTTTTATTAAGTATAACTGTTGCAATCTTATCAACATACGCAGAGGCATCTCGTGGAACAAAAGAAATTTTTGCTGCTTGAAGCATTTTAAAATCATTTAAATCATCTCCAATAGCTGCAACATTCTCCATCGTTAAATCTAATTTTTCCAATAATGATTCTAATACTTCTTTTTTATTATGAATGCCTTGATAAAAGTGTTCTATATGTAATTCTTTAGCCCGACGAGCAACGATGTCTGATGATCTTCCTGTAATAATTGCTACTTGTTTACCAAGTTTTCTCCATGATGCAATCGCTAAACCATCTTTTACATTAAACGACTTAATTTCATCTCCATTTTCACTGTAGCTAATACGACTGTCAGTCATTGTTCCATCAACATCAAGGACAATAAGTTCTATACTCACAATACGCCTTTGGTACTCGGTATACCTGCATTTTCATTTACTGTTACCGCACGTCTAAGTGCTACTGCCAATGCTTTAAATGCACCTTCAATAATATGATGTTTATTTTTACCGCGATTATAAATAAGATGTAGTGTTAAAGGTAAGTTAAAAGCAAATGCTTTAAAAAATTCTTCGACAAGTTCTACATCAAAATCTCCTACTTTTCCACCAATTGGCAACTCAAATATCAAGTATCCACGATTTGATAAATCTATATCACAAGTCACTGATGCTTCATCCATTACCACCGTAGCATTTCCAAAGCGTTCAATACTTTGTACAGGATAAATAGCTTTTTTTAAGGCCTGTCCTATTACTATTCCTACATCTTCAACTGTATGGTGATCATCAATATGTGTGTCACCTGTACATATTACTTCCATATCGATATGTGCATGTTTAGTAAAAGCTTCTAACATATGATTATAAAACCCCACACCAGTATCAATATTTGCCTTACCTGTACCATATAAATTAAGTTTAACAGTAATTTGTGTCTCTTTTGTTTCTCTTTTAACTTCAATCATTTATTATCCTATTTCTCTACTATACACTTGACCGGTAAGTATATGACTTTTTTTAAATGCTATTGCATCTTCTTTTGACTTAAAGCCAAATAAAAGTACCCTATACAATATACCATTATCTGTATTATAATGCTCAATAGTAGAAGAGTATTTTTTATATCTTTGTCTAGATGCATACTCTACTTGCTTTGCACCAGTATAAGATGAAAATGCACCTAGTTGTATACCATAATCTTTAGTCAATAGACGCTTAGCATTATTCTTTTTTCTTTCTTTATTAATACGTGATCTTGAATTTATTTTTCCTTCACAACCAATAACCTGAAGCTCTACTTTTGCAATGCCCATTTTATCTAAACCAAGTTCTTTACCAGCAAGATAAGAACAGTCTATAACTCTTCCTTTTACAAAAGGTCCTCTATCATTAATACGCACTACCGTACTTTTACCATTTTCCAAATTTTTTACTCGTACCATAGTATTCATTGGCCATGTTTTATGTGCAGCAGTTCTTTTATACATATTATAAGTCTCACCATTACTTGTTAACTTACCATGAAAATCTGGACCATACCAACTTGAAATACCATGCATCATCTGTCCTATATCAACATCTCTGGGTGAATAATGTCTACCTAAAACTTTATACGGATGCATTGTTGCTTTAGAGTTTAAAGCAATATTCTTCTTTTGAGAGCAACCTTCCATTATAAAAAGAGAGAAAAAAACAACTACTAAAGATAAACGTATTGAACATTTTTTCATACTAATCCTCTGTACTCATTTTATTTACTTTCATTGTCACTTTATTTCATTTTATATTAGCTTCTAAAAGTGTATCACTACTCTTTTAGAAAATCACCTGCTAATACTTTTGCAATAAGGGCTTCTTCTTCAGTTTGTGCCACTTTCAATGGAAATTCAATACAATATTTTTTAAGAATATTAGACATATCTTTAGAGTTAATATCTTTTTCAATACAATCATCCATTCCAACTTTAATACATTTCTCTAATAGCTCATCATTTATGTCATTTGTTAAACCAACAATTGGTATATGTTCTAATTGACTCACCCCTTCAAAATATAATATTTTTGATGTCGTATCAAATCCATCCATAATCGGCATATCTAGTGTCATAAATATAATATTAAATTCTTTCTCTTTTCGTAAACTAAATGCTTCTTTGCCACTTGTACAACTTATAACATTAATCCCTAAATTACTAAGTTGACTTGTAAGAATTTGTTGAGAAATTTTATTTTCTTCTACTACAAGTGCCGACATATCATTAAATTCACTAACTATCTTTTTATTTGTATTTTCAATATTATCTATAACAATCTTTTTTTCTATATGCACAGGTTTATCTAATTTACTTTCTCCAAATATTTTCACGACTTTACTCATAGTAATTGGTGCATATACTACACTTGAAAAAGTATGTTTTTGTATATCAATTCGAGAACGTAAAGTTCCAGATGTTAATAATGCAATTTTTGATGGTAATTTAGAAAATGCATCTAATTCACCTTCTAAACGTGCATAGTTGTGATACACAAATAATAACTCTGGAAATTCAATATTACTGTGTTTATCAAATAATTCATCATAATCGTAGATTTTGAAATTTGCTTTTAAATATTTAATATATTTTGCTAAGTTCTGATCAACTTGACGATTAATATCTTTACTTGGCAAGGCAAGTCCTACAGTCATATCTTCAAAAGTTGGATATGCTTTACTAGCATTTTCTTTATCATCTTTTTCAAATGTTAATGCAAAAGAAAAAGTAGATCCTTCTCCCTTAATACTTTCTAACTCTAATATACCACCCATACGTTTTATAATCTTACTTGAAATACTTAAATTTTTCATATCAATTGGTAAAACATTATCATTAGACTTCATTGTTTCTAATATCTTTTGAATTTGTTTAATCTCTTCTTCGGTATAGCCTATTCCTTGATCATTAATTTGAAATTTAACTGTAATAGTACGATTATCTTCACGTATTTTTTCTACGATTACATTAATCGTATCATATGCATTACTTAACTCTAAAGCATTATCAATTAAATTGGTAATAATATGAGAAAGTTTAGTAGCATCACCCTTCACTTTATCTATTAAATCTGGATCTATATATAGACCTAACACAATATCTTTTTGATCAGCTTTTATTGAAAAAGTTTCTACAGATGATTCTACTTTTTGTACTAAATCAAATAAAATATTTTCAAGTTCAAGTTTTTCAGTAATAGTAGTATTCGTGTTAGATATTTTGTTTACAATAGAATCTAAATTTTCAAAATTATTTTCTATCATCGTAACAAATCCACTTTGTTCTATATTCAATGGTGTCTCTTTTAGTAATTTGGTATACCCAGATATTCCATTAAGTGGTGTTTTTATTTCATAGGTTAAATTATTCATAAAAAGAGAATTTGTTTTATTCTCCAAGTCTTTTCTATTTTCAGAATCGTGCAATGATTCATAGTTTGATGCAATATAATTATAGGCTACTTTATGACTAGTAATGTCATCAGACACTACTAATTTATCATCTGAATTTACCTGTGAAATTTTACCTACTAGTTCATCTAATAATTTTCTTTTTGTATTGTTTTTTCTCCATAATGACATAAAAAATAATAATCCTATGATACCTAATAATAAAGATGCTAATGCTAAGAATAATGTTACTTTACTCTTATTTAAATCTTTAGATGCAGTATGTAATATATTATCCAATAACATATGCTGAACATTATGCAATGTTTTTTGTTTATTATTTAATTGAGCAACCCAATCAGCTACATTTGAGACATAGTTCCCTGTATTACTATTTGACATAATATCAAGTCTCACATCTTCTATTTGACGTAAAGATTTTTGGAAATTATCATTATTAAATTGACTTTCTATATCCTCATATAATACAGATATTTTTTCTTTATTTAATTCAGGTACTTGTGATGCATTAATTATCTTATCCCAATAGATAAGATTTTTTGCTGGTACTTTTTTATTCAAACTCAAATAGTATGATACCAAAGCTTTTTCTGCTTCTGTACTATATGATATATCAGAGATATCAGAATAGAGTCTTAGATATTCTTTTTTATCTAAACTATCTTTATTTGTATTTACTTTATGAATATAACTTTGTATAAAAGTATGTAATTTCTTATCTAAATCTCCATTCACTAATTTTTCTACAGCTATAGTGCCACTATCCTTAATCTTAGTACGTACATCTTTAATTATATTTTCAATTTGATAAAGTGATGTATCATCTTTTTGTGTTAAAATTTCTTTTAACAAATTATCTGTTGTCTCTTTTGTACGATTACATACTTTTTGCATAAGCTTTTTATGCTCACTCATAGTTGCAATACATACCACTTCATTTAATGCAGAGTTTTCTAATGACTGTAATAATTTTGCATGATGTAACTCTGTTTGCAATAACATATTATTTTTATATTTAAACCAACTGGTATAAGTAAAATATCCACCAATTGCTAATAATATTAATATAGGTAGAACAACACTAATAAATTGAATATATCTTTTTAACATAAATAAACTTCCCCAAATAATAAAATATATAGTTATAAAACTACTAATCAATTATTTTAGCATAAAAACTATTTAGAAATACCTTTTTCTATCTTTTCAAAGATATCTTTACTCACAGGTATGATTAAAAGTTGTCCAACAGTTAAATAATTATCTTCTAAATGGTTAGTATTTATTATCTCTTCAATAACTGCATTGTATGTTTTTGCTATGGTTTCTATGGATTCACCCATAGAAACATAATGAGAAACAAGATTCTTTTTTGGGGATATTTTACTTTTTTTCATCTCATATTTTAAGTAAAAAGCAAATACTTTTTCTAAAGGAATCATGATTTTTACACTTTGTATATACTTCTCTATTTTGCCATTTTTGATATTTCTATTTATTTTTTTTAAATTACTGTATTTCATTTTAAGTAACATCGCTAACTCTTTTAAATCTGTTCCTCCTGAAACTTCTACTTCTGTTAATCCCTCTACACTATCAGATGTAAAATCTAAAGTTTTATTTTCTCCTATCATAGCAACTAGTAGTATTTTTTTTATATAATCACGTGTTTCTTTAGGTAAATATTTTAAAGTGTCATCTGTTAAAATAGTTAATTCATCTGTTCCAGCTTTTTTTATAGCATTCTCAACACAACCTTCGCCACAATTATATGCCATGGCTGCTAAATACCATTTCCCAAACTGTTTATGTAATTTATTTAGGTAATTCATCGCTGCTGCTGTTGAGGATGCCGTATCACAACGTTCATCATATCCATTACAAACAGTCAGGTTATAGTGTTTAGCAGTAGCTGGCATAAATTGCCATAATCCAGCAGCTTTTTTGGGAGATACTGCATTTGTAGAAAATCCAGACTCTATCATGGAGAGATAGATAAATAAATCACTTACACCTTCACCTACTAAGATTTTCTTCATAGTAGGTAACACTTCTTTTCCCCGTAACAAAGATCTTCTATAGAATGCTTTTAGATTTTTCTCATTACTTAGAACAAATTGTTCAAAGTCACTATCATGAATATATGATTTATCAATATCAAATTCATTAAAGACATAAGAGTAGGAAGGATATTTTTTACTTAAATCAAATGCAAAGATAAACGATGTTAATAGAGTAAAAAGCAAAATTATTTTAAAAATATATCCTTTAATCATCCATGATATCCTAAAAATTAAACAGTCTATAGGCATTATCTGTACTTAAGTTTTCAATCTTTTCTCTATCATATTCAGAGAGTGTTGCCATTTTATCTGCAACCAATGTCGTATAACTTGGTTCATTTCTCTCACCTCTGTGAGGATGTGGAGTAAGGTATGGTGCATCTGTCTCAATGAGCAGTTTATCCTCTGGTATTTTAGGGTAAACATTGATGAGTTTTTTCGCATTTTTAAACGTAATTACTCCACCGATACCATAATAGAAGTTCTTATTGGCTAGTTTGAGTAGTGACTCATCTGCATTATAACAGTGCAATACCCCTCCCTCCTCTCCTGCATATTCATCAAGCAAGGCAAAGCAATCTGCACTTGATTCACGTACATGAACAATAAGTGGTTTTTTCATCTCTTTTGCCCATAAGATTTGGTCTATAAAAACCTCTTTTTGTGCCTCTTTCTCTTTAGCTATAGCTTCATCACCCTCCGGCAAACGAAAATAGTCTAGTCCACACTCTCCTATAGCCACACATTTAGGATGGTTTACATATTGTTCTAAATAACTTCTATCATACCCCTCTATATCATACGGGTGTACACCCACGGAAAAGTAGACATTTTCATACTTTTCAGCTATCTCTACAGCTCGCTCTAGTGTATCTATATCTGCACCAGGGATGATAAACTTCTCTACGCCTTGGGCTTTGGCGTTGGCTAAGACTTCATCTAAGTCATCACTATATCG
>Ga0256827_10002334_pt1 | contig 12260 bp, 7 predicted proteins | sample CV84metaG_FD_185977 | JGI IMG/M metagenome (GOLD analysis project Ga0256827, IMG submission 185977) | Hydrothermal vent microbial communities from East Pacific Rise, Pacific Ocean - CV84 | ecosystem: Environmental > Aquatic > Marine > Hydrothermal vents | place: Pacific Ocean: East Pacific Rise... | reverse complement strand
AATTCTTAAATAAAGAATTAGATGAGGTTAAGGCTGTCTTAAAAGATATACAATATCGTGACGATAATATATATAGAACTATTTTCGAAGCAGAGCCTTTGTCTGAAGAAGTTAGAAAAGCTGGTTTTGGCGGAACTGATAGTTACCAAAATTTAAGACATCTCGATAGTGATGAAATAGTTGCTAATACTACACAACGATTCGATATCATTTCGAAACAGTTATATATTCAATCCAAATCATTTGATGAAGTTGCTAACCTAGCAAAAAACAAAGATCAGATGATTAAATCCATACCCTCGATACTTCCTATACAGAGTAATCAAATAAAGAGAGTTGGGCATTTTGGAATGAGAAAACATCCCGTTTATAAGATTTGGAAATTACATGAAGGAACAGACTTTACAGCAAGAACTGGTACAGAAATCCACTCAACAGGAGATGGTGTTGTTGTTGAAGTAAAATCTTCTAAAAGAGGATATGGCAATCAAATTGTTATAGATCATGGTTTTGGCTACAAAACGCGTTATGCTCATATGTCTAAGTTTTTAGTAAAACCAGGACAAAAAGTAAAGCGTGGAGAAGTTATTGGTTTAGTAGGGAATACAGGGCTTTCTACAGGACCTCATTTACATTACGAAGTAAGAAAAAACAATAGAGCCATTGACCCTATCAATTTCTACTTTGAAGATTTAACTCCAGAACAATATAACGAGATGATTCACCAATCTAAACAAACTGGTGGGCAGTCTTTAGACTAAGGTTACATTCCATGCCTTATAAAAAACCTAAAATAGAAAAAGTTCTTTATAGCATCGGCGAAGTTGCTGATATGTTTGATGTTAACATTTCTCTAATTCGCTTTTGGGAAAAAGAATTTGATATTATCAAACCTATCAAAAATAAAAAAGGAAATCGTCAGTTCAGACCAGAAGACATTGATAATTTCAGACTTATCTATCATCTTGTAAAGGATAAGGGTATGACTTTAAAAGGCGCACAGAAAAAATTAAAAGAAAACAAAGAATCAACACTTCATAATTTTGAAATAATCAAACATCTTCAAAGCATTAAAGAAGAACTCTTGACCATAAAGTCGCAACTTGACTTATAATCTCTCAGAGCTTCATCCCAAAGAATTTACAAAGAATTACTACATTTTCTTTGTTATCGTTTAAATTAGCAATCTAATAATAAATGGACATCATAAATTATGACAAAAATTGCAGAGCTAATATCGGAATTAGAACATTTTGCACCTCAGTTTTATCAAGAAAGTTGGGATAATTCGGGACTTATTGTCGGGGATAAAACCGAAACAATTACTTCGGTCTTACTCTCGGTTGATGTGACAGAATCTGTTGTAGAAGAGGCCATTCAGAAAAAAGCGAACTTAATAATCGCTCACCATCCTATCGTTTTTAAAGGCTTAAAATCTTTAACAGGAAAGAATTATGTTGAACGCACAGTTATTAAAGCCATTAAAAACGACATTGCCATTTATGCCATGCACACTAATCTTGATGTTATGGGAAAAGGTATTAGTTATAAAATGGCTGAGAAATTAGCTCTAAAAAAGATCCAAACCTTAGATATTTCTAATCACCCCCTAAAAAAATTGGTTGTTTTTGTACCTAAGAGTCACCACGACAAGGTTAGAACAGCTATTCTAGAAGCAGGTGCTGGTCATATTGGAAAGTACGACAGTTGTAGTTTTAATACAGAAGGTACAGGAACATACAGAGCTTTGGAAGGCAGTCAACCTTATGTTGGAGAACTGAATAAGATTCATAGAGAAGAAGAAATTAGAATTGAAACAATCTTCCCAGTACACCTTAAAGGAAATGTAATTAATGCAATAAAAGCCACACATCCATACGAAGAAATTGCCTACGATATTTACACACTTAATCAGAGCGATAAATCTATCGGTTTGGGAAAATACGGAGAATTGCCAGAGCCCATGGAGGAACTCGATTTTCTTCATTTATTAAAAACAAAATTTAAACTCCAAAACTTAAGACATTCTCCCCTGCTTGGAAAAAAAATTAAACATGTAGCCGTTTGTGGAGGATCCTGTAGTTTTTTAATCCAGAAAGCAAAACAAAAAGCCGATATATTTGTTACGGCTGATGTTAAATATCACGAATTTTTTGATGCTGAAAACAAAGTTATTATTGCCGATATAGGACACTTTGAAAGCGAACAATTTAGCAAAGAGATATTTTATGATATTATTAGCAAAAAATTTAGTAATTTTGCAGTTCATTTTTCAGAGATAAATACGAATCCGATAAATTATTTATAAGATGGCAAAAGCTAAGGTTTCTAAAGAATTAAGTGTAGAAGAGCGTTTAAAAGCGTTATACGATCTACAAAAAGTTGATTCTGAAATAACTAAAATAAAAATACTAAGAGGAGAATTACCTCTTGAAGTTCAAGATTTAGAAGACGAAATTGCTGGTTTACAAACCAGAATTGAGAAAACTGAGTTAGAATTAAAAGACAACGAGACTGCAATTACAAATAAAAATATCGAAATTGAGGATGCTCGTGCTTTAATTAAAAAATATGAAGAACAGCAAGATAATGTTCGTAACAATCGTGAATTCGATGCGTTAACTAAAGAAGTTGAGTTTCAAAACTTAGAAATCGAATTGGCTGAAAAGAAAATTCGTGAGTTTAAATTCAAAATTGATGAAATAACAAAAGTTTTAGATAACTCTAGATTATTTATCGAAGAAAGAACTAAAGACTTAGATTTAAAGCATAGTGAACTTGATGCTATTACTAAAGAAACTCAGAAAGAAGAAGATGAGTTATTAGAGAAATCGAATCAGATAGCAGAAAACATTGAAGAAAGATTACTTACAGCTTACAAAAGAATTAGAGGAAATGCTCGTAACGGATTAGCTGTTGTACCTGTAGAAAGAGATGCTTGTGGAGGTTGTTTTAATAAAATTCCACCTCAGAGACAATTAGATATTAGAATGCGAAATAGAATTACTGTCTGCGAATACTGTGGGCGTATTTTAGTAGACAAAGATATCGAAATTCCATTGGCAGAACTAGAAAAGAAATTAGAGCAAGAAAGAAAAGAAGCTGCAGAAGCTAAAGCTAAGAAAACTAAAAGAAAATCTACAAGAGCTAAGAAAGCTACTAAATAAATAGATTTTACTAGATAATAAAATTAAAAGCGTATCTATATTAGGTACGCTTTTTTATGCTAGAAACTATGTTTTAGGTAATTCTAAACTAAAACAAGTTCCCTCTCCTTCCCGTGTTTCGAAAGTAATATTCCCTGAATTATTTTCAACTATTTGTTTAACAATAGCTAAACCTAAACCCATTCCTGAGTTTTTTGTTGTGAAATTTGGTTCGAATAAACGCTTTCGTGTTTCTGTATCCATCCCTTTTCCATTATCACAAATTTGTGTAAAAATAAAATCTTCTTCCTGACTTATTTTTATCTGAATCTTCACTTCACGTTCTTGAGGGACTGCTTGTATTGCATTTGATAATAAATTCTGAAACACTCTAGAGATTTGTTTTTCATCGGCAAAAGCAAGATAATTCTGTTCTTTTGAATAAACTAACTCTATACTCACCTCATTATTATATAAATAAATCTGGTCCCTTATTAAATCTACTAAATTAAACGAGCTTTGTTGAGCTACTGTCATTTTTGAAAAATCGGAAAATGCAGAAGCTATTTCAGCTAAATTATCAATCTGCTTAACAATTAAATCAATCGTATTATTAAGTTTTTCTTCCTTATCTGGATGGTTATCTTTCCACACATACTTTAAATGCTGAATACTTAGTTTCATTGGGGTTAAAGGATTCTTTATTTCATGAGCTATCTGTTTAGCCATTTCTTTCCACGCTCCTTCCCTCTCTTTTTGAGCTAACAATTCAATATTTTTATTTAATTCAACAACCGTTCTATTATATTCTGCAACTAAAGACCCAATCTCATCCTTCGAATTATACTCTATTGTCTCGTTTTTTCTCCCAACCGAAAAAGCTTTCAATTTTTGCTGAATAACAACTAAAGGAAGAGTGATTCTGTTCGATATAAAAACAGTAAAAAGCCCTGTCACCAAAAACAAAAACACAAAAATATTTAAGAATGATGACACTAAAGTTGTCACATCTGACTTTATCTCTTTATCTTTTGCAAAATAAGGCAAATTAAGATATGCAACTAATTCGTTCTTAGAGTTCTTAAAAGGAACATATGCCGATAAATAAGCTTGTGTCCCTATATGTTCTCTATGAATAAAACTAGACTTCTTTAAATCCGATACATTCTTAAAAGCAATAGGATTCATCCTGTCACCAATCAAGCCCTTCTCAAACACCTCTGGTCTGGAAGTTGCAACAAGTTTTCCCGATAGGTTATAAAGGTTAATATCTGTAAAAAACACATTCGAGAACTTGATTAATAGGTAATTTAAATAATCGACACTAAAATCGTCTAAATTGTCGCCTTGAGATAATTTATGATTCAACTCTACCAAAACAGATTGCATCTTCTCGCCCAAAACATTCTTCTGCTTTTGTTCAGACAATTCTGTACTTTTAGAAATAATGGCCCAAGCAATTATTACAAACGTAACTATTAGCAAACCTAAGAACGACAAACGTAACTTATCTTTTAATTTATTCTGAAAACTTAATTCTGAATGAATCAAGAAATTTAATAATTCCAAAAAATAAAACACCCCAACGTACAAAACAAACACGTACGAAAGAATAATAAAAAAAATCCAGATATTTTGTTGCTTAGCACTAATGATATTATAGACATCTTCACTCTGTTTTTCTATTAAATGATAATACCCATTTTTATTAACTAGTAACTGATTATCCATCTTCTTAGGAAAATCATATTCTAAAGAATAATTAAATTTTCCCCTATGTGTAATCAATTGTCCACCTATATATTTTGCAAAAGAATAGTAACTTTGTTCATATTTATTATCGACCTCTTTACTTAACAAGATAGTAGGATATCCAAGATTTTTATGTTCTTCCTTAGGTTGAAGCATAATATAAAGATCTATTAAACTCGAATCTACCTCTTTTATAAAATTAAATTCCCCCAAATAATAATCTACTCCATAATCATTTATTACTACAAAATGTGAATTATCAACTTTCCTCGATTCTCCCCCTTTTTTTCGATTAAAAAACAGTTTGCAATTTTCTATATCATTTGCTTCGTCTTTTAGTAAGTTATTAGAAGCACAAATCGTAATATCGCTACTCCTTTGTTCAGACCAAAATCCTGTAAAATACTGCATCTGAATATAATCGTATATTTTTTGTTCGGTTTCTGGTAATCGATAAATAAGACCTAAAAGAACTGAGTCTTGTAATAATTTATTATCTAATTCGGATAAAAGATACTCTGCTAAACGATTATTAGCAGTTTGATAATTTTCTAATCTTAAAGAACTATTTTGTAATTCTTTCTCTGATGAAATATATTCTACAAAACTAATTACAAAAATACTCCCAAAAAATATTAATACTAAACGTACTGTTTGCTTACTAAAATAAGGGCTTGCCTTTAGAGAAATTAATAAACTACTAAATACCACAAATGAAGTAATAATTAATAAATGCCAATCGAAAAGCATTAACAAAACTGTTAAAGGCAAGTATAAAATTAAAATGTATCTAAAAAATGTTTTAGGATTTAACGCTTCGGTATAGCTTAGTATAAAAAGAAGTACTTTAACATAAGTTAGAACTAGAACTCCAAAAATTAGTAATAACAAGATATCTTGATAATGTAGAACAACGTTATCAAAGTCGACAAAATTACTAGTAGAATTAATAATTATGTCTTTTATTAAGAAAATAATCCCCAAAAAGAAAACAAATGCAATCGTTTGTAAAATTACAGATTTAGAAAAAGAGAATCTTGGTTTTTCTTTTGACCACAGTTGTAAAATATAAAAAGCAAAAGTATAAAGCCATACAGAATTAAGAATTAACATCCCTAAAGAGTTAATATATCTATTAGCAAAATCGTAGGGTTGAAACAAATAAAAATGCTCAATAAAGGGTAATTGATTATCTAAAATAAAAGCTACTACTATCATTAACGATACCCATATCCCTATTTTAGAGACTAGATTTAATGAACTATTAGTAATCGTTTTAAACGATAGAATTAAGATTCCTATAATTGAAAAGAGAAAAAGTCCAAATAGAAAATACATCCAAAAAGTAGAAAGCTTATCTACATTAATTCTTCTAAAATATATATTTAAACCTTCTTTATTTACAGTTAAAGGAACCACAAAGTCTGTCTTTTCGTTAGTTGGGATATAGTTTTTAGGAAAATAAACCTGAGCAAAAGCAGTATTCTGCAAATACTTATTTTCAAATTCAAAATCTTTCTTTAATGGTATTAAATAGGTGTAATTATTCTTATCTTTTTTTACTTTCCACACCAAGCAAATCCGATTCGAAAGAGTATAAATACCAACTTTAGAAATAGCTCTTAACTTCCTAAAATCTATTTTATTTGTAGACCAGAAAATAACAGAATCTTTATTTTCAACAACGTACTCAAGCCCACTTATTTGATTTAGATTCGTTTCCCTTTGCTCTACTTTTTCTATAATAAGCTGAATGTCTCTACTTAATTGCTTTGTATTAATAGAATTATGAATAAATTGAGGTTCTATTAAAGAAAGACTCCAAGACAGAATTAATATGAAGATGGTAATTAGCCACAATATGTAATTCCTTTTTTTACTCATGATGATAGGGTTCTCCTTTTATAATAGAATTGGCTCTATACAACTGTTCTGCAAAGATTAAGCGAACTAATTGATGCGAAAATGTCATTTGAGACAAGGCTATTTTACGATTAGCTCTATCGTAAACCGTTTTATCGAAACCATATGGTCCTCCAATAACAAATACCAATTGTTTTACCGATTGCAACATAATATCTTTAATGAAATTCGCAAACTTAACCGATGAAAACTCTTTGCCTTTTTCATCTAACAAAACTACAACATCGGTATTCTGAATATACTTAAGAATTAAAATTGCCTCTTGCTTTTTTTGCTGCTCATGACTCAGATTTTTACTATTCTTAATATCTGGAATGGTTAATACCTCATACGGATGATACCTTTTTATTCGCTGATTATATTTATCAATACCCTCTATTAAATAATTAGCATCTGTTTTCCCTATTTGAATGAGTTTAACCTTCATGTGCAAGTATAATTTGTAAAAGACAGCCGTAAAATTTACTCATCTTTCTTCCTTATCAAGTAGACTAAGTTAGATAAGTATTTTGTATTGTCCAAAATTTCAACCTCAACAGCTTCGTTCTTAAGGAAACCTAACAAACGTTCTTTAGTAATAAAATAAAGCTGTTTAGACTCATCTTGTGTTTTATTAAAGCGAAAAACTTTAGTCGATAAAAATTCTGTTATTTTTGTTTTCTGATGCTTTTTCTCCATCTCAGCATTTGCATCTCTAATAATAATAACTCCTCCCTTATTCAAATTTTGATAACAAGTCCTCACGGCTTGTTCTTGCATATCTTCAGGCATATAATGTAAAACATCTGCTATTACAAATGCATCTGCCTTTTCCTCCAATCCTTGAGTAATATCCAAATAATCGAAATGTAAATTACTAAGTGTCTCTGTCACTTTTGCTGCAACAGCTATTTTCTCTTTATCGTAATCGTAACCAATTACAGTTCTATACTCGGAAGTTAAAGCCAAATAATGTGGTAAAAAGCCATAACCACAGCCAATATCAACTAATTTTGCATCTTTAGGGATCAAATTATCGAACATCTGATAATTATCTTCCATTCGTGTTTTTATTTTCGCATACCACTCTACAATTGGCCCTTTATAGATATACTGTGACAATACATATTTTCGCCAGTATTTTGTGGGAACAACATCCGTTTTAAGTTGCTCAAATTCTGCTCTAAAATAATCCTGAACTGCTTTTGTTTTCTCTTTTAAACTATCTCCCCATTTAGCTTCGCTAATATCTATTCGTTCCAAAATTTTAAAATAAACATTACTCTTATGTAAGAAAAATTCATGACGACTTAGTGAATCGTAAGCACCATGAATAATAATAGGAAGAATTTCCATTTTCATATCTAAAGCCAATTGAAAAACACCTTTATGAAAGCGTTTTATTTTTCCATCTTTAGTACGTGTCCCTTCAGGAAAAACAAGAACTGAATAGCCATTATCAATTTTATATTGCAATTTTTCTTTAGCATCTTTCATTCCATCCAATACAGGATAAAAATCGGCATAACGAACAAAAAATCTTAACACAGGATTATTCCAAACAGATCGATTAGTTACTACAATCATTTTAGGATACAACATAAGCATAAACACTAAATCGAGCTGCGACTGATGATTGGCAATAATAAAAACTGGTTTCTTAAAATCTTCTCCATATTGATTAATAATCTTCTTTGGCATATTAAAATTCATATACACCACCAACCAACTCGCTTTTTGCAAAAAATGACTATAAATTAACTTCTTTGTTTTCTTTGGGATTGGCAATATGCTTAAAACTGACGTAAAAACAATAGAAACAAGCATCGATAACCAAACTAACACTTGCGATAAATTCCCCAAAGTAAAACTCAAGAGATTGACGGGTTGTTTACGTTTCCCTTTTTTTGTTTTAATTAAGAAATTAAATAAAATAGGGATAAGCGTAAAACTTAAAAACAGTACAGAAGTAATACCTAGAACAGTAATTATAGCCATCGATTTTAAAGCTGGATGCTTGGCAAAAATCATCACTCCAACACCGGCAAGAGTGGTTATAGCCGAAAAGAATACAGAAATCTTAAACGACTGCAATTCTTTAGTCCCATATTTATTCTCTCGAATTAGACCTTGTGTAATGGCTATACTGTAATCTATTCCCAGTCCGAAAATTAATGAGGAAATGATGATATTGAAAATATTAAACTCAATACCTAACCAACCCGCCATTCCTAAGGTCCATAACCACGAAATTAGAATAGGAGCCAGATTAATGATAGTCAGCTCTATACGCCCATAATACAACAATAAAACTATAAAGACTGCCAAAATTGACCACCAAACTAGTTTCGAAAAATTAGTTTTTAATCCATCGAGGAGAATCTCGCTAAAATGTTGTTTATCAAAAGGATAAATGTGAGCCTGAGAATCGAATTTTGAATAAAAGTTAGCTATTTCTTCCGAACTAGGATTATCCATCTTTACAATGGTAAGTACATGCGTTTGCTCTGATTCGCTAATAAAATCATCAAAGATTAATGTTCTAAGCTTCTCAAACTTTTGGTGTTCAATGGGTGAAAAATCCCTATTCAACCAAGTAAAAAACGAAGAAAATGCTTTGGTATTGAAATTTAATTTTTCGCCAGAAATTTGCATCTGATATTTCAAACTATCTTTTGAGTGCTCTTCCCAAAAACGATTCCAACGCTTAATCTTTTCTTTTTGTTGAACTTTTGAGGGCCATAAGTCACTCACCGAAGAGTAGCTCAATATTTTACGATTGCGCTTTAAATCCTCTAAGATTGCTTTAGCTTTTTCGTTATTTACAAGAGCGTCTTCCAAATCTTCCCCTTTTGCAGAAAGATAAATATCTTTTCGTCCACTAACAGTCAAGGCATCGATGTATACTTGATCCTTTTTTAACTGTTCCGATAAAAAATTTAACTTTAATAAATCGCCCTCGAACTTAACTTTCGACACTCCAAAATACATAAATACAGAAAGTAGAAGTACAAAAGCTAAAAGATACCCTCTCGATAAAATCTTATAATCTAAAAGTTTAGTTAAAAAAGATTCCGATTTTTTCTCAGTAGACACACCTACTTGTTGAGGGACAATAATAAGAGCAAAAATGGCAACAAAAAGCACACTTAATGATGCAAAAATAGCCAAATCGGTAAAAGCCTCTGATTCTATTCCTATAAGTAAAACAAAGGCAATACCTGTTGTTAAACTACTTAACAAAATAGGAGCTGCCACCGATTTTATAACCGATTGAATACTACTATTTTCTCTTAAATGTGCATAAATATGTAATGCATAATCGATGGTTATACCCAAAAGAACCGAACCAACAGCTAAAGCTAAAGCCGATATTTCTCCCTTAATTAAAATGAGTATTGACAAACTTAAACCACTACCTAAAACAACGGGCATCAAAATATTTACAAAAACTTTCCAGCTCTTAAAAAAGAAACTAATAAATACAATCACCAACAAAAAGGCAATCCCTACAGTCAAGAAAATGTCTTTTTTTATCTGCGATTGATTAGCAAAAGCAACTGGACTTGCTCCAAAATAATGCAACTTAATATTGGAACTATCAAGTTTTGTATTTTCAAATTCTTCAACAAAATCGACTATTCTTTGGTTCGATTTTTGATCTTTTGCATTGGTATTGACAAATACAAAAAGGTTCTTTTTATCGGCAGAAAAAATACGCTGTTGATAAATTATAAAATCGCCTCCCACTTTGAATTCTTGCAAATGTTTTAAAGCCAAAGGCGTCCAGCTTAAAGGATCTTTTATGATATATTTTTTCAATGCAAAACCCGCTGGGGATAACAAACTCTTGTAATTAGACTCTATTGTTCTATCTATTGCAGAGTTTTGCAAACTCTTTTCAATCTGAGTATAATCGTCTTCAGTCAAAAATAAGGGTAAATTTTGATGAAAGAAATCGTAAAGTCCCTGCATCATATCTTGCTTTATTCGGTATCGGACTTGACTAATATTCTCAATCTTTTGCGAATCGAGTTCTAAAACAAAACTATCGACCAACTGAATTAAATCCTCTGTACTCGTACTATCTTTAGCTTCAAAAACTACTACTAATTTATCCAGTACTTTTAAATTATCAAGTAATTCTTGAGTTTCAGCCAATTCTTTGCTATGTGGAACTACCTTTTTAATATCATCGTCTAAACGAATTGATCTAAGATTCCATCCAATAAAAAGCATCAGCAATACGAGTAAAGAAATATAAACTCCTCGCCTCTTCTTAAAAAATCGATATATACTTATAAATAGTAAATCCATTTACCCTCTGTCTTCTCTGTATTTTTTCAAAATAAAATAACTCAATAATGTTGTTAAAGTAGCCATTACTACTGCAAATACACTAGCTCCTATTAAATACTGAAGAGCATCTTGTTTAACTGCTTCTAAAGAAATATCGGAATAATTTATCATTACATTTCCTCCATAAAACAAAGCACCAGTTAAGTAGCTCAAATATATAACAACTAAAGTTAAAGGAGGAATACTAATGTTTGCCGTCAGAATTACAATAGGTTTATTTAACTTAAAAAGATAAGCTAAACCAATAGCAGAAACCAACTGATAGCCCCAAATAGGTATAATCCCCATAAAAACACCAAAACCAGCAGAAAGCGCTAATCGTAAATTACTGTCACTAGACTCAAAGGTCAGTTCCGATAAATATTGCTTAATGCCCTTACGTTTAATTTTCCGAAAATACATGTACGGATGCATAAACAATATAGCCAAAGTAAAAAGAATGGAATTTAAAACCGAGATTCTAAAAAAGTCTTTAAAAGGACGAAAATGAGAAATTCTATCGTCTTCGTACAAAACTTCTATTGGAACCGATTTAACAGTAGCTCCACGCCAAGCCAAGCGAACAATTATTTCTATCTCGAATTCAAATTTTGATGTAAAAAATGTCATTCCTTTCATCAAATCTAAAGGATATAAACGAAAGCCAGATTGCGTGTCCGATAATTTAATGCCTGTTTCCGCCCAAAACCAAAAATTTGAGAAACGATTACCAAAACTACTCTTAGCAGGAATATTATCCGTTGTCATATTTCGGTTTCCAATAATTAAAGTTGGCTCACTTTCCGATATTTTATCAATAAATTGAGGAATATCTGTTGCTAAATGTTGTCCATCGGAATCGATAGTAATAGCATAACGATAATCCAATTCTATAGCTTTTTTAAAAGCTGCTTGTAAAGCAATCCCCTTACCTTTATTTTCTGTATGCAGAATAATTTCTCTACACGGATACTCCTGTAAAATTTCCGATGTTCTATCTGTAGACCCATCGTTAACAATAATTAAATCGTCTCGATAAATTTGCAAACTTTCTAACACTGCTCTAAGTTTTGGCGCATTGTTATAAGTTGGCATAATTATGCAACACTTATTGGCCTTAAA
>Ga0256827_10002333_pt1 | contig 12274 bp, 7 predicted proteins | sample CV84metaG_FD_185977 | JGI IMG/M metagenome (GOLD analysis project Ga0256827, IMG submission 185977) | Hydrothermal vent microbial communities from East Pacific Rise, Pacific Ocean - CV84 | ecosystem: Environmental > Aquatic > Marine > Hydrothermal vents | place: Pacific Ocean: East Pacific Rise... | reverse complement strand
GGTGTTGGTTTGAAAGAAGGAGTTGGGTGAGATCCGGTAGGTGTAGTTGCCGAGGCGATCGGTAATGAACCCTTCGCCGTGTAGAACAAATTCTTTTTCGCTAAAGGCGACCGTATTTTTTGCGGAGGTGGTGCTGTTTACAAAGGTGGTTAGCTTTTCGCCTAGCGCCGCTTGAAGATCCGCGCACAGTTGTTTCATGAGCGTAGGATTGTGGGTGCTTGTAACAAGGTTAACCATAAATTCGTCGGTGTTTCCGCCGTGTCGAACCACGAGGTTTCGAAGTTCGCCCGTGTGGGATCGGGTGGAATAAATCGGGAGTTCATCTTTGTGCTTTAAGCAAAAGGCGCGGGTGGTGTTGAGCGCCACATTCATTAGGTCGGTAGAGAGATCGCAATGATCAATATCGATGGCTTTTGCGTAGCAACCCGGTGCGTGAAATCCGAGAGCAAAGTCGAGCGGCTTTTTATGTTGTTCAGGCGCAAGTTCCATCTCGTCGGGGGTTAAGTAGCGCAGATCGGTAAAGGAAAAATCCATCTTATTTCGATAGCCAAAAAGGTGCGGGGCAGGGATGCACTTCTCGCAGGTGATCTCCGAAAAATGACCGAGATGTTCGAGAGCATCTTGCACCTGTTTTTGTTTTAGGCGAAGTTGTTCGCTATATTCCATGTGCTGCCATTTGCATCCGCCACAAAGTCCAAAGTAGGAGCAGACCGGCTCAATGCGGTGCGGCGATGGTTCGAGTAATTTGCAAAACCGAGCCACCAAAAATTTCTTTTTGATTTTAAAGATTTCAGCTTCAACAGTGTCGCCCACAGCAATACAGCCTTGAACAAAAATACTCATGCCATCGTCGAGTCGACCAAAGCATTGGTTCTTATCGGCGATGTCTAAAATTTTTACGGTAACAATCTCTTTTTTCTTGTACATGGGGCGGGAGAGTACGGGAGACCGCGCAGGGTTGCAATCCGTTTTATTTGATAAACCTAAAAAAAGGAGGTTCTTCTGTACGTTTTGTGGAAAAGATATGAAACCATATTTTGATCAAATTACAGGAGACGTGGAATATGATCTTCTTCACCCACTTGCAAAATGAATTTGATTTAGTTGGTTTCTATTTGCTTAGAAAATAAAAACTAAAGATAAAAAAAACAACTTTACAGGTTAATTGTTTTAGCGTATATCCTGAAACTAAACACGGGTTTTGTGGTCATTTAATACATGGGAATTAAATAAAGAAAATTCTGTATATTGAAAAACATGGTGTAAAAAAATAAGTGTAAGCCAAGACAGAGGAAAAGCAGTATGAAAACATTAAAAACAGTGATTGTGAATATGTTAATTATGGTTGTTTCGTTATCAAGTTATGCGAACGAAAAACCTACGGTAACGATTGTGTCGGCGGTTATGCGCACAAATTCTCCATCGATGGATATTACGTATCGAGTAGATGATTCTGATAATGCGACGGTAAAAGTTCGAGCATTGGCATTTATTGATGGGACACGTTCTTTTGCAAAAGTAATTCGGCCTGTTACTTGGCTGGAAGGCACGCAGACTAATTTGGGTGACAATATCACCACAGGGGTTGATCATGTTTTAACGTGGGATGTGAGAAATGATTGGGATATTGATTTAGGGCAATTGAAGGTTGAGATTCTGGCGAAAGATGATCGCGGATTGCTTCCGTTTAATTGGGTTACCATTCCTGCAACAGCAACTCATTCAAATGAGGTAACAATTAGTTTGAATGCCCCTACGGATGCGGAATTATTGGATGCATTTTTTTGGCAATATGCCTCTAATGATTCGGGCTTAACTTTATTTTCCAGTGGAGTTCTTTCAGGTTCTCCTGCAAGTGGTGTTTTTTCTAGTGTTGAATTGGTGAATGGAACCGCAATAAAAAGATCTGCAGTACCTTATATTTTTAAACAGATGAATTTGGCTTTAGCAACGAATGTTGCATGGGCGGTTGAAGCTCGTACAGGAATTACCGACCCCGAAAAATGGCATGCAGAAAATCGTGCGTATACATATATTTCAATTTTATTGGGATGGGGAAATAATGGACGTGGACAACTTAATATTCCTAATGGGTTAACTAATGTAATAGCGATTGCGGCGGGCTATAATCATAGTTTAGCATTAAAAGATGATGGAACGGTCGTAGGATGGGGAGATAATGGAGATGGACAAATTACTATTCCGGCTGGATTAAGTAATGTGATAGCGATTGCAGCAGGTCAACAACATAGTTTGGTACTAAAAAGTGATGGAACGGTCGTAGGGTGGGGATATAACGGAAGTGGACAAATTACCATTCCTACTGGATTAAGCAATGTGACCGCAATTGCGGCGGGATCTAATCACAGTTTAGCGTTAAAAAGCGATGGAACCGTTATAGGGTGGGGAAATAATGGAAATGGACAAAGTACTATTCCTTCTGGGTTGACTAATGTGATCGCGATTATGGCAGGCGGTATTCATAGTTTAGCACTAAAAAGCGATGGAACGGTTGTGGGATGGGGAGCGAATTATTCTGGACAAATTACTATTCCTGATGGGTTGACTAATGTGATCGCGATTGCGGCAGGATATTCTCATAGTTTAGCACTAAAAAGCGAAGGAACGGTTGTGGGATGGGGAGATAATGGAGCTGGACAAATTACTATTCCAGTTGGATTGAGCAATGTGACGGCGATTGCGGCGGGATCTTCTCATAGTTTAGCATTAAAAGATGATGGAACGGTCGTAGGATGGGGATATAATGGAGGTGGAGAAATTAATATTCCGGTTGGATTGAGCAACGTGACGGCGATTACGGCAGGTGGACAACATTGTTTAGTATTAAAGGCGATTGGAGAGTAAGTAGTGAAATGGCTCCGAATTAGCTTTATAAAACAGCCATTTATTATGCGGAAGCGTCGAATGTTTTCCGTTGTAAAGGGGTTGGCGTGGGCTCTTGTTTTTTGGGGTTCATCGGCATCGGCCGTCTATATGGAGTTTAAACAAGATTCCATTGATGATGTGAATAGTAATACTCTTTCGGCGGTAAGTTCAACGCAATATCCTGAAACATGGACTACCGTAACGACCAAGGTTGCTCCTAATGTTTGGAATAGCTATCGGTTTACTCATTGGTCGGTAACGATTCATCCCTCGACCTCTTTTCGAGATGAATGGGGATGTGCAGAAGATCAAATCAGTTTTTCTTTTACCAACAAAACAACGGCTACCGCACATTATTTGCCTGCATCGTTAGATTCCAATAGTGACGGTGTTCCTGATTGGTACACTATCTATTATTGTGGCTCAACCAATGTTGCCGCAACTTCGGATGAGGATGGTGATGGATTTAGTTTGTTAGAAGAGTTTCAGAATGGATCACATCCTCTGTTTGCAAATACAAATCAAGTGGGTGGAATATCGACCGCTCAATCGGACATTATTGTTTGCAATATTGCAGGGTATCCCGAATATGTGTTGCGGAGTGATCCAGCGGGTACGGTAGATCAATCCGAAATTGTTCATCCCGGAACGGTTGTAACGACCCCGAATATGACTCAATCTTCGTTTGGATATTGGACGTTAGATGGTGTGCAACAACGCGATGCTTTGGGTGTGGCAAAACGGCAGTTGGTCTTTACTGTCGAAAATGCCGACCGCGAAGCGGTGGCGTATCTTTTTGCAGGGGATACCGATTCCGATGGTTTGCCCGATGCGTGGGAGCAGTATTATTTTAATACCTTGGCTCACGATGCTAGCGATGATTTAAATGGGGATGGCTTTACTTTGTTGGATGATTATCAGGCAAATCGATCTCCCGTATTTAAATATTCATTCCAAGAGGGTGGAATTGCTCATGCACAGTCCGATATGGTGGTTGTTAATTTAACGGTTTATACTCGATATGTGCTTCGCAGTGAGCCTGCTGGTTATGTGAATAAAACAGCTCGGGTGGTTATTGGAACGCATATTATTACACCAGAAATGACACAACCCACTTTCGCATATTGGACGCTAGATGGTGAGCAACAACGCAATGTAGAAGGGGTGGCTTTGCGACAATTTGGTTTCACAATCACGGAGACGAATACAGAAGCCGTGGCCTATTTTATAACGGGCGATGTGGATAATAATGGATTGCCTGATGCGTGGGAAGAGTTCTATTTTGGTCAGACGGGTGTTGATACCAATGCCATTTGTGCCAATGGAATAAATACGGTTTTGGATGCGTATGTCGCAGGATTCTCGCCCATTGAATCAGATGATTGCTTTGAAATAATCGATGTGGATGGAAAGATAATTCAATGGGATGCTGTTTCTAATCGTAATTATTCTGTTTATTATTCAACAAATTTAGTGGAAGGGTTCCAATTGTTAGAAAGCGAATATTCAAGCGGATCCTATACAGATCGTTTTAATAACGCCGCAGATAAATGTTTTTATAAAGTTGAGGTTCATCTTAAGGAATAGGAAATAAAAAAATAGGTTGTTGTAAATGAACTCCTCCCTCTTTTTGATTAAATGCCGTTGTGTTAAGGATAAAAAAGAGGGCCTTTTTTTTGTTTGTATTTCCTGAAGTAAGTTAACATTGTTCAAGGGGTGTGGCTTGTGTATGGTTTTTGTTTGGGCAGATAAAATCGTTGGATGTGCCTTAATTTATGGAGAAGAAAGAATGAATTTTACGTTTTCTACTGCGGAGCAAATTGTTTTTGGATCGGGAACATTGAAAGAGCTTCCTGCTTATTTGCCTGCGTCGTCTAATCGATGTGCTTTAATTACGGGAACGAATGCCGAGCGTATTCGTCCTGTTTTTCAGTTGTTAAAAGAGGCCGGAGCCCATCCTGCTGCGTTTAGTCTTTCTGGCGAACCGACGACGGATCGGATTCGCGTGTTGGCGCAACAAGCGCGTGAGTTGGGCTGTGATTATGTGGTGGCGTTTGGCGGAGGAAGTGTGCTGGATGCGGGAAAAGCCATTGCGGCGTTGTTGACGAATAAAGGAGATCTGTTTGATTATATCGAAGTGGTGGGAAAGGGCCTTCCTCTTACAGAGCCTGCGGCTCCTTGGATTGCCATTCCTACTACGGCTGGAACAGGATCGGAGGTTACGCGTAATGCGGTTTTAAAGGTGCCGGAAAAAAAGGTGAAAGTAAGCCTTCGTCATGCTTCGTTGTTGCCTAGAGTGGCTCTTATTGATCCTGAATTGATGATCACGTTGTCGCCTTCATTAACTGCGAGTACGGGAATGGATGCGTTGACTCATCTGCTTGAGGCGTTTGTGTCGGGGCGGGCAAATGCTTTTACCGATGCGCTTTGTCGGGATGGGTTGCGTATGGTTTCTCGTTCGTTGGTTCGGGCTTATTTACACGGAGATGATCTGCACGCTCGTGAAGAGATGGCGCTGGCTAGTTTATATGGTGGAATGGCACTTGCGAATGCGGGCTTGGGTGTGGTTCATGGCTTTGCAGCGGCCATCGGCGGAAGTTTTGATATGCCGCACGGATGGGTTTGTGCCTCGTTGTTGCCTGCGGCTTGCGAGATCAATATTCGTGTATTGCGAGAAAAGGATTCCAAAAGTGATGCGTTAAAAAAATATCAAGAAGTGGCGGCACTTTTAACGGGAAATTTAGATGCGGCACCTGAGGATGGCGTGGAATGGTTGGATACACTTTGTATTACCCTCTCTGTGCCCTCTCTGGAAGAGTTTGATCTTCAACCGAAACATTTCCCTGAATTGATAAAAAAAGCGCAGCGAGCCAATAGCATGAAGGGGAATCCAATCCCGCTTTCTGATGAGCAACTTTCCGAGTTGCTCACGATGGCTCACCATTCGTTCTCTACAGGAAACGAAACGCTTTATCTTTAACTAACCGCAAAAATGTATCGGCAAGAGTTGCTTTTTAATCTTAAAGCGATATGTTCACGCCTCATTTTGATTTTTGGAGAACGTTTATGAGTCAGGAAATTCGCAATATTGCAATTATTGCACACGTCGACCACGGGAAAACTACTTTGGTAGATGAAATTATTAAACAGGCCCACCTTTTTCGTGATAACGAAGATATGCAGGAGTGCATGTTGGATAGTAACGATCTAGAGCGCGAACGCGGAATTACCATTCTTTCCAAAAATATTAGCGTTAATTATAAAGGGGTGAAAATTAATGTAATCGATACCCCAGGACACAGCGACTTTGGCGGTCAGGTGGAGCGAGTCCTTAATTTAGCCGATGGCGTTTTGTTATTAGTGGATGCGGCGGAAGGCCCCATGCCACAAACTCGTTTTGTATTAGATAAAGCCCTAGAACTAGATCTAAAACCTGTAGTGCTGATTAATAAAATCGATAAGCCCGATGCTCGCCCAGATACGATTCATGATAAAGTTTTTGACCTGTTTGTTGAATTAGATGCCAAAGACGATCAACTTGATTTTCCTATGCTCTACTGTAGTGGAAAAGATGGTTGGGCGGATACTGTACTCGATGGACCGCGCGACTCTATTTTACCGCTAATGGATGCAATCCTTGAATATATCCCTGCACCTAAAGTTCTCGAAGGTCCCGTGCAAATGCAAGTGACCTCTCTTGATTATAACGATTATGTTGGACGAATTGGAGTAGGGCGGGTCTATCGTGGAACACTCGATACTACCACACCCCTGATGCGCATCTATCGAGATGGAACCCAAAAACCCGCTAAAATTAAACAGCTCTTTACCTTCGAAGGAATGGAACGAGTAGAAGTGGACTCCATCCCTTGCGGAGATCTTTGCGCGATTGTTGGTATTCCAGATATCGATATTGGCGATAGTATTACCGATTTTGAACACCCCGAAGCGCTACCTCCCATTAGCATCGATCAACCCACTCTTTCGATGGTCTTCACCGTCAACGATTCCCCCTTCTTTGGGCAGGATGGAAAATTTGTAACAAGCCGACACCTCAGAGAACGGCTTTTAAAAGAGACCGAACGCGATGTGGCGCTGCACGTAGATGTGAGCTCAGGCGACTCGTTCAGAGTCAGTGGACGAGGAGTGCTTCATCTCTCCATTCTCATCGAAACCATGCGCCGAGAAGGCTTCGAAATGTCGGTTGCTCAACCTCAAGTGATCTTAAAAGAAAAACATGGTAAAAAAGAAGAGCCCATTGAAATCTTGCATGTAGATGTGCCCGACGAACATGCCGGTAAAGTGATAGAACTGGTGGGAACACGCAAAGGCGAAATGGTCGATATGGAACAACACGGCATTCGTAAAATGATCCGCTTCCAAATTCCAACACGCGGGCTCATTGGTCTACGTAGTAAATTATTGACCGCCTCCGCAGGAGAAGCCATTGTAACCCATCGCTTTTTACACTATGAGCCCTATAAAGGAGTGATCCAACAACGCATAAACGGCGTGCTCATCTCTCAAGCAAAAGGCACATCCGTTGCATTTGCCATCGATGCTTTACAGCAACGCGGCACCTTTTTTGTGGATCCAGGCGAAGAATGTTACGAAGGAATGATTTTGGGCGAACACTGTATCGACAAAGATTTAGTCGTAAATATTCAAAAAGCAAAACAGCTTACCAATATGCGGGCATCAGGTACAGACCGCGCCATGAAAATTGCGCCCGCCCAAGTAAAAAGTTTGGAAGAAGCTCTTGAATATATTGCCGCCGACGAGTTGGTTGAAATTACGCCCAACAATATTCGACTTCGTAAAAAAATGTTAGCCGAAGTTGATCGAAAACGAGCATCACGTCAAAAATCAAAAGAGGCATAACCTGCCTATAAAATAGCCTGTTCGTTATCTATTTGATCCCCCTTTTTTAATCACGATATGGGGACAGGCTCATTTTTTCAGAAGCCTTGCAATGGATCGCAAAAGGCGACGTCTCTTGGCATCGAAAAATGTGAAGAAACTCCTCTGTTCCTCATCGTGATTCTTTTGACCAGATAACACGATGAACCAGATCCCTTGTCCGCTAAAACTCGCCAAAAAGAAAATATTAAACACACGAAACCAAAAAAAGACAAACCCATTCCGCCCTTCTATTATTAATCAAAACTAAAAATGATGATTTGGGCGGACTGGTACCTTTCTATGTTTTATTACTTAGTTAGGAGGTTTTTTTGTTATATTTTTCTGCTTTTATTTTTATAATGTGCTTAGCTTCGTGCAGAATCTTTTTGTTCACTTGTTGGTTAGGGTTGCCTTCTATTTTAAAATAAGGATTACTATTAATATTCTTAGTCAGCGTTAACTTAACAAATGGTTGCACACAAACTGTTGTTTCTGGGAATCCATCATATTTTAAAGCGCCAAGTATATAGCAATCATATGTTTGTTCAAATTTTATTACTCCTTTTTCAGAAAAATTCCATATGAAGGAATAATTTTTCCCGTATGGTGTGAGATCAAATTTAATATTTTCATTAATCGCCCCATCGATTGTATTATAAAAGTGCGTTGTTCCTGATATTAGATTCTTATCATTCCATTGCCATACTCCACCTTTGGGAAAATTCCCGTTTTTGTATCTATAAATTCCAAATAAAGTAATGTCAGAAATTGTTTTAGACAATTTTTCCATTTTTTCTGAAACACCTTGAAAGCTTATAAATCCTGCGCTAACTCGTTTTTCTTTTACTTCTTTATTTATCAAATCATTAAATGCATCTATTCTCGGTTGCAAAGTAGGAACCACTGATGTCATATAAAGTTTTTCTGCTATTTCCGCGATAGTCATTCCCGCTGGCGGAGTAATTTTTTCGGTTTTTAAACGTATAATTAAGTTTTTTGTGATGGCTTGGTGATTGAGCGAAATCGTTGTGGTGCTCAATTGATTAAGCATATCTTGGTAAATTTTTAATTTAACTGGCAGAACAAAGGAGATGCTTTTATTACATGAAGTACTTATATCATAATTTTTATCAGCTCCAAAAGAAACCGCCACACACAATCCAAACAAAGGGATCATTTTAATAATATTTTTCATTTTTTTATTCCTAATGGTTATTGGGTGATTTTCGGTGGGGAGGACGTGGCCCTCAAAATCGTGCGCGGATCACCGTAAAGTCCGCTTTGTTTAGTGGTTTATGTTTAGCTTCTTCGACCTGTGCAGGTCAATTCCTTTTATTCGTTAAGTTTAGATTCTTCGACTTTCCTTCTTTTATTTTTCGACAAGATAACAGGATGAACTAGATCCCTTGTCCACGAAAACTCGCCAAAAAGAAAATATTAAACACACGAAGCCGAAAAAAGACAAACCCATTCCGCCCTTCTATCATTAATCAAAACTCAAAATAATGATTTAGGTGGACCGACCCTTTTGACTCCTTTCTTCATTTTATTTCTCGTGTTAATGCTTAGCGGCGAGAGTTCGTTGTCCGCTAAGGCGACTTCTTAGATTTTAATTGTTTTCTTTTTTATAGCTTTTCCCATTTAACCCAACATATTTATATTCAGGAGCATTTTCACTTTCCCACGGAGCTTTATGTAAGTAACGACCTCTTCCCCAAATATATATATAATGGCCATCATAGGGAAGCGGATAACCAGGAACATCAAACCATACTTCGTATCTAATTTTTACAGGAATCCATATTAAAACGTAATCTTTATTTAAATGAAACGAATGTAAAATTATTTTTGAACCTACTGGGAGCTTATTAGGGACACCTGTCAGTTGGCATGGAGACATTGTCGCGCTATCATTATGAACCTTATCCAAATCAACATTACTATATATTTGTATGGGTCTTTTTAATGTAACAGTTTTGTTGCAAAGTTTTTCAAAAGGTTGATCATCGCTAAAGCATAGCCAGCGACTCGAAGAAGGCGATAGCATATATACACAACCTGATGATAAATTACATACTGCTATCAATAATATGAATTCTAATTTTTTCATTTTAATCGAACGGTTATTGGGTGACTTTCGGTGTTGAAGGTGTTGCCCTCAAAATCGTGCGCGGATCACCGTAAAGTCGTGAATACTTCATTGATTCGTAAGGTGATAATTTAAATACTCGCTTTGCTAAAGTCACGAAGATCTGGACATTTTTTTACCACCCGCTTCGCTAGAGAGGCTCGATAAATCGAGCTGAGCAGAGGGAGGAGGGAACCGCAGAACAGACGAATAAGGCTTGGAGCGAAGCGGAAAATAATTTGCGAAGCAAATAATGACCGAAGGGAATGGTTCATAATGAACATTGAAGTGCCAGAACGGTATTTTATTAACCACGAATGGACACGAATAAACACGAATCTCCAGAACGGTACGCCAGAACAGTAAATTTAAACGCAGAGCCGCCGAGAACGCTAAGTTTTTTTTGCCGGATAACAGGATATTTAGGATCTAAAGAAACAAGGTTTTGGCTGGAGCCAAGATTCTGTTTGTAAAACAGAATGTCGAATAAAACAGACGGATCTACAAACGAGTTTGCAGATCCCTCTATTTTTTATTCCGACCTTGTTTCTTATTCGTAATGATTCGTTTTATTTGTGGTTAAAATTGGTTCTTCTGGTTTTCTTCTTTTCGTGTATTTAGTGGTAAGAAATGGTTTACGTTTATTTACGGTTTAAAAAGGTTTTCTTTGTGCTCTTTGTGCTCTTTGTGCTCTTTGTGCTCTTTGTGCTCTTTGAGCCCCTCGAGCCTTAGTGTTTAATTAAAAAATATACGATTCTGGTTTTGCGGATTTTGGCGAATTTTAGCGGACAAAAAAGGTTTTTCTCTGACTGCCTCTGTGTCCTCTAATGACCAAAGGGAATGGGTGGTAAAAATGTTTTACTCACTTTGGGACAAGTGCCCCAGATTTTTTAGACCTTATCTAGAGATAGATCAAGCCCTCTATTATTGGTTAAAACTTAAAACAATGATTTAGGCGGACTGACCCTTTTTCTGTTAAGTAGTTTATGTGTGAGGCTGAATATGCCCAAGCCAATTGCCAAATTGATTGTAATGAACATCAGGTTGTACCAGAAGGGATAATGGATTTTTACCATGTCATCTATTGTTATAACATGTGTGTATTTTAGATCACTTTTCTTTAGAGCGTTCTCTAGCTCTGTTTTATCAACTGTTCTATCCGTTAATACAAAAAATGATTGAGTCTTACCTTTTCCGTGAAGGGCACTGTTCACGTTGTTTAGTGTCGTTGTAGTGTGATATGTCCAACTAGCCAGAGATAATACGACCAGACTTACTGCAAAGCTGATTGTTTTTTTCATATTTTTTCCTTTCGTGCAGAACGGTTATTGGGTGACTTTCGGTGTTGAAGGCGTTGCCCTCAAAATCGTGCGCGGATCACCGTAAAGTCGTGAACTCTTCATTAATTCATAAAGTGATAATTTAAACACTCGCTTCGCTAAAGTCACGAAGATCTGGACGGTTTTTTTTTACGGCAACGCCGTTGTAGCGTCGGCTCTGTGAGCCGATCAAGAGGAATCAGCTTGTAGGGAGGGAACGGTTGAGCGAAGCGAATCCTTAACACAAAAAAGTGACAACTTAGAATTAGGACTGGACATTCATTTCATATTTCTCCTTTCGAACACTGAGTTCAGCGGCGGCGGTTACGCCGTCCGCTGGAACACCTGGTTAGCATTTCTTTATTTACTTAAAAGTGCAAAGATTTTGATTATTATTGGGACAATCAAAAGAAGAAACAGCCAGATATAGCTTTGTTTTTTTGCGAAGTTCAGAGTCCATCCCATCCATTTGGGCTTTTTGGAAACCCAAACTCTGGTATCTTTTTCAGAAGAGTAAAATAAATACCATTTCCAATTTTTCGAGTTTTCCTACTCTTGAACGTTTGCTTCATCTTGAGTCATGATTTTTTCCTCCTGCTAAAACTGAACTCACTGGTTTTTACGGAGCGCAGCGGAGTAAAAATCCAGTGCAATAATTTGTTAGATTGTCTACTGCAAATGATATCTTCTTGGGAAATCCACACGGCACGCTATTATGGCTGATTCCGGCAATCCTTGATTGCTTAGCGATGCCGCTATGGCAGAACGAAAATGCGCCATCTGTGGCTTTACCTCCCAATAATCAGCAGTGCCCCCGTTCGCTTTCCACTCGCTGGGTAGAAGGTGAAAGCGCTCACGGCCTTGGACGCCATGTAGGTTGAGCGTAAAGTAAACTATGTTCTCTCTGACATCGTCAACAACAAGTCGTGCACTGTCGACGTGAGGTATTTCGAGCGGCATAGACTTTCCGATGAGGCTTTGTGGTATTTGCGCATTTTGCGCAATATCCGCCTCAACACCTACAATACACATGAAAGCG